>Ga0181518_10000311_pt1 | contig 56464 bp, 43 predicted proteins | sample PEATcosm2014_Bin_28_FD_119751 | JGI IMG/M metagenome (GOLD analysis project Ga0181518, IMG submission 119751) | Peatland microbial communities from MTU Mesocosm Facility, Houghton, MI, USA - PEATcosm2014_Bin01_60_metaG | ecosystem: Environmental > Terrestrial > Soil > Wetlands > Peat | place...
CTAGAGCCTGATCCCACTGATGCGAGACGCGTTCGAGGTAATGCTGCATCTCATGCATGGGCCTTGGGTCCAGCACGAAGAGTTGCTCGCGGCCAGCGCGTGTGCTGTGCACTACGCCCGCATGCCGCAACACGCCAAGGTGCTTGGCGATGGCTTGGCGCGTGAGACGCGAGCCGGCAGTCAATTGCGCGATCGACGCCGCTTGCCCAGAACTGAGCTTGCCTACCAGGGCGAGGCGCGTGCGATCGCCCAGGGCGGCGAAGAGGACTGGGGGCTGCGGCCGACGGGCGCGCGTGCGTCTAGGGCTTCTCGGCGACATGGTTCTCAATGTTCTTCATCTGCTGCGTCCAGCCACCATCATTGCCTCGCAGGGCATCGGCGCGCCATGCAGCGGGTACGCTCTCGAAGCCCGATTCAATCAGCGTCAGCATGGTGCCGGTCGCCGTCGGTTCAAGACGGAACTCAACCAGCGTGCGCGGCGCATGAGAGTAATCCGCCGAAAAGCGCTCCTTGTCGCGGTGCTGGATTTGCGGCCAGGTGAAGGAAAAGAACCGCCCGGGCTCCATCTTCTCAATCAAACCCTCCCAGACGATGTGCTCGTAACCGGGATGCAGGATGCGGCCGCGCGTGACCTGCCCGACGACGAACGGCCCCTCCAAGGCGACACGGAACCATTCGCCAAATTCGCGATAATCGGTGAGCGCGCGCCAGACGCGGGCGACGGGAGCCTTGAGCTCGATGCGCTTTTCGATTCGGTTTTGCATTTAGGCAACCTCTTGGTTGCATATTAGCGCCGGGCGGAAGAAAATGCAACCGTTTGGTTGCGGTTATGTGAAGCCCGCGGCTATTCCATGGCGGTGCACAATCGGACGGTCAGAGGGCTAATAGAAGAGGTACTTGCGCCAGCGATCGTCGCTGCGGCCGAGCATGCGCATGATCTGGCGGCTGGTGTGCAGCGAGAAGGGGCGCGGCTCGCGCAGCAGGATCATGTCGTCAATCTCGTTGAGCAGGCGGTTGCCTTTTTTGCGGTTGCATTCGTGGCAGCAGGCGACAAGATTCTCCCAGGTGGAGTTGCCGCCGCGGGAGCGGGGCACCACGTGGTCGAGGGTGAGCTCGCCCGGCGGCAGTGCTTCGCCGCAGTACTGGCAGGTGTTACGGTCGCGCAGCAGGATGTTCTTGCGCGAGAGCGCGCGGGTCTGGTGGGGGATGCGGCGGTATTCAAGAAGACGAATGACCGAGGGCATGGCAATGATAGTGCGCTGCGCGTGCAGCGAGAGGCCGTGCTCCTCTTCTGTGCGGGCGATGCCCTTGAGCACGAGCACCAGAGCGCGGCGCGCGCCGCAGATGTTGATGGGCTCATAGGAGGCATTGAGCACCAGCACAGGCATCTGCAGGATGTGGACGTGCGAGTGCTGCACGTTCTCGTGGCCGCCGGCCAGCACTACGGCCTTGGCAATCGCTTTTTGCTTGCGCGCGTGAATCATGGCTTTTCCCAACGACATCTCTTTTCCCCCGGTCAAAAAGATGGTTGCCTCTGCAAAGTCGATCCATTCGTGCTGAAACTTGCCGCGTCGAAATCTGCCTTGCCGAGACCCGCTGCCGATGTGCCGGCCAGCGGCTCCTCTTCCTCCATGTATTCGTAAACAGATGTGCTGCCAAGTCTTGCGACGCGTTGCGCACGCGCCAGCGTGGCCACCCAAACGGATGCGGCTCCGGCCGCGACCAGCGCCCGGGCCGCGGCGCGCGCCGTGGCTCCGGTGGTCAAAATGTCATCGACGATCAAAACGTGCCGCTCCGTCACTCTTGCGGCATCGGAGACCATGAAGGCGCCGCGCACATTGAGCCGGCGCTGGCGCGGGGTGAGCCCGGCCTGACTTTCCGTGGCGCGCTGCCTTAGCAGAGTGCTTGACGCGAGCGTGAGCCGCCACTCCGGATGGCTCTTGCGCAGAAATTGCAACGCCGCAGCGGCGAGCAAACGCGACTGGTTGAATCCGCGCTGCGCGTACTTCGAAGGGTGCAGCGGCACGGGAATCACCAGCATCTCAGCCGGAGCCTCGCCGGCGAGTTGCGCGATGGCTGCGGCGAGCATACGGCCCAGCCCGGTGGACGCCGGGTGCAGGCGGTCGTATTTGAGCGCGTGAATGGCCTCGCGCATGCGGCCCTGGTAGACGCCGTAGGAAACGGCGCGGACAAACGGCGGCGGCGCCAGACGGCAGACGCGGCACAATGCGGAGATTCCGGCGCCGGGCGAGGCGGGGAGTGCGTCGCCGCAACGCAGACACGTGGGCGGTGCCTGGAGGGGGAATTCTGTCCAGCAAACATCACAAATTGGCACGAAAGATAGCCGCGGCAGAAGCGAGCCGCAGAGAGAACAGAAGGCGGGGAAAAGCGTGCAGCTTAAACTATCCAAGGGACTTCGCAGCACGCGAACCACCGCACGCCAGCGTGTTGTTGGCGATGGTGGAACGTCGGTAACGGCCATGAGGGAGTCCTTATGGAAGACGCACCTCGATTTAACGAGTCACGCTGGTTGCACGTAACCCGTTGCGATCAGTATAACGCAGTCGTGATTTGGGGCTCCAGAGCGAGTTCCCAGCGAAGTCTCAGCGCAAAAAAAGCAGCGGAAGACGCGCTATGCCTTCCGCTGCACGTTCTTTAAGGTTTCCGTAATGTCAACGCAATTTTGGCGCTGACGTTAGACTGGCAGTTTCCCGTCGCGCTTACAGTCTTTGCGACTAGCGATTATGCGCGTGCTGCCGCTCTTCCTCACGGTCGGCTTCGCGTTCACGTTCCAATTCGCGTTCACGCTCGACGCCCGTTTGGTTATCGCGATGCGCGCTGTCACTGGCGTTTTGCGCGGCGTCCTTCACGTTTCCCCACGCCTTTTGCGCTTTGCCTTTCACCTGCTGCGCTGCGCCTTCCACCTGGGTGTTCGTGTTGCCTGTCCATTCGCCCACCTGGCGCTTTGCACGTCCCGCCGCGTCGTTGACTGCACCTTTTACCTGGTCCTTATTCATGAGTTCACCTCGAATCTATGGTTGCGTGCATATTCGGTTGTGCCGCCTGCGTCTTCTCCGGGCGGCCAAATACTTCGCATCCGGCAGCCGCTGCAGTTAGACCGCCCTTCTGCCCGTGATCAGTTGGATGAGCAGCACCACAAGAGCGATCACGAGAAGGATGTGAATGAATCCCCCAGGGTGTACGACGAAATCACGCCTACTAACCACAACACCAAGAGGATGACAAAAATCGTCCACAGCATCTTTCACCTCCATGAGTTTTCTTTCCTGCCCACCAGAACGCTTGGACGCCGTGCGAGCGTCGCAGGTTGTTCGCTTTCCGAGGAGCCGAGAAATAAAGGTGCGCAGAATCCGCGGGGAAATGCCGTTGTATCAACCGCTCAAGCAAATGCGGACCACGCGAAGCTTTCTACGCGGCAAAATTTATCCGCGCAAGAGAGGCGGCCCGGCGATCGAGCGGGGCATCGAAGTAAACACGGCTTGTTGAGCGTGGGAGGGTCGACATGTTGCTAATCATCCTGATTCTTTTGATCCTCGGATTCGGCTATGGCGGTTATCGCGTAGGACCTGGATGGGGGTACTACGGCGGAGGAGGCATCAGCCTCGTTCTCACCATCATCCTGATTCTGCTTTTACTCAGAGTGATTTGATTGAGACGGCAGGCGCGCGGGGGTTTGGAAACCCCCGCTACAGCCGGTCAGGAGAACGGCGCTACTTGCAGCGTGCTAAAAAACGCCGGCCAGGTAGGCTTCAACGGGCTCCAGCTTCTCAGACTTGGAGCCGCATCGAGCGAGAACTACAGGGGAAAGCGTGATGACTGGGCACTGGGTGTGAGCCAGGATCTTGTAGACCACACCGTGGCGAGTGATAGCAGCAAAAGCGGATGCACCCTGCGCGCCGAGAACGATCAGGTCGGCGCGCTGCGTGTGGCTCTGATAAAGCAGCTCCTCAGTCGGGTCGCCGGGAACCACGATGGTCTGGATGGCGACCTGGCCCTGCAGCGTGGTGGGAACCAGCGCAAGTATACCCGCTTCCACTTCATCGAGCGAGCGACCGGCGAGGAACTCCGCGCGTTCCTGGGGGCGGATGACGTGCTGCAGGAGGAGGCGCGCGCCATGCTGCGCGGCAAGTTCCGCGGCAAAGGCGGCCACAACGGCGCTGGCATCGTGCAGGCTGACGGCGCAGAGAATGGTGCGCGTGGCAAAGTTGCGATAGCTTCCATCGACCACGTCGGGGCCGATGATGTAAACCGGCGAACTGGCGGTGCGCAACACCGCTTCAGCCACCGAACCAACTAACAACTTGCCGATGGGGCCGGGCGAGTGCGTGCCCATCACGATGCGGTCGATCTCGCGCTCGTGCGTGTAGGCAAGAATTTCGTCGGCGGGCAGCCCCGGGCGCACCACAACCTCACAATGTAGGCCCGCTTCGCGGGCGCGTTGCGCGAGAGGCTCCAGATGCTGCTTCTCGCTACGCGCTGCCGCGGCGTAGTCGTAGTAACGGACGCCGGAGGTTTCAGACGCGGTCACGACCAGCGTGTCGTATGCATGAAAAAGGATGAGATCCGAGCCGAACTCCTGCGCTTGTGCGAGCGCAAATGCAAAGGCTTTCTGGTTGGCTGGTATTTCGGAAGCGAAGAGAATAGTGGATGGCTTGCTCCAGCCCGGCTTCAATACGGCTGCCATGGGAACCTCCTTCCAGTGCGTTTAAATGGTTGCAGAATCAAGCCGGTTAAGCGGTGCTTCACCGCACAACGCTGGGTGATGCGTCTCACCCCAGCTCGATCCAGACGCCCGCAGTCCGGCGGACAACTCCCTGCTCCGCCACTATCGGTCACTATAGATCCAGAAAAAGACGGATGGGACCACGAATGAAATGATTGTGTTCCTGATTCCCAGATTTGTCCAGCCGGGGACGAGGTGGGGCTGATTCGGGGGCATAAGGTGATCTGAATCACAGCCTGACGAGCCGGAAAACTGCTCTTCTGGAGAGGAATCGTGGTCGTCGGAAGCGGTTTTCCGGCCGGGGGCACTGAAGGTATGTGCTGACGCCCCGGGAAGCTTGAGGCCCGAAACCGTCCCTCCCCAGGCGCCGGAAGAGTGGCGCCCGACGGCCCCGATCTCCTGGAGGTCCTTGACTATGCAGCCCATGCAACCGATGCACAACATTCCCGCGCGCGGCGGGATCGATTACGACGAGTCGCCGTTTCTTGCCATCTGGGAGGTCACGCAGTCCTGCGACCTGGCCTGCAAGCACTGCCGCGCCGCCGCGCAACCCATTCCGCACCCGGACGAACTGACACACGAGGAAGGCCGGGCATTGATCGACCAGATCGCCGACATGCATATTCCGATTTTCGTCTTCACGGGCGGCGATCCGCTGAAGCGCAAAGATGTTTTTGAGTTGATCCGCTATGCTGCGGGCAAAGGCGTGCAGGTGGCCGTGACGCCGAGCGCCACTCCGCTGCTAACGCGCGAACAGATTTTCAAGATGAAGGAGGCCGGGGTGGTGCGGCTCGGCATCTCGCTTGACGGCTCGTGCCCTGAGATTCATGATGCATTTCGCGGTTTGCCGGGCGCATGGGCGCGGACGATTCAGGCCATCGAATGGGCCGGCGAGGCCGGCATTCCGATTCAGGTTCACACCACGATTAGCCGCCACAACGCGAACGACCTCGACAACCTCTGCAGCCTGTTCGAGAAGTTGGCGATTGTGATGTGGAATGTGTTCTTCCTGGTTCCGGTGGGGCGCGGGCAGCTGGACGATTTGCTGAGCGGCGAGGAATTCGAGCAGGTGTTTGGGAAGATTTACGAACTGTCGCGGCGCGCGAACTTCCAGATCAAGACCACGGAGGCGATGCACTATCGCCGCTACCTGCTGCAGCACAACCTGGAAGAGAGGAAGATGGGGCACGGGGCTGGACATCCGCACGGAGCGGCTTACGAGGCCGGCGCGCCTACGGCCGACGGCCAGACGCGTGCGATGAGCTGGGCGACGCGGCGCGTGAACGACGGCAAGGGATTCGTCTTCATCTCGCACATGGGCAATGTGTATCCCAGCGGATTTTTGCCGATCCACGCGGGGAACATTCGCGAGACGCCGCTCGGCGAGATCTACCGCAACGCGCCGATCTTCAAGGCGCTGCGCGACACCAAGCGCCTGGAAGGCAAGTGCGGGGCGTGCGAGTACAAGGAGATTTGCGGAGGTTCGCGGGCGCGGGCTTACGCGCTGACGGGCGATCCGCTGGCCGCAGAGCCGTGCTGCATCTATCAGCCGAAGAATTGGGATCCGGAGCGGGAACAGACGGCTGAGGCGTTCAAGCAGCCGTTGGCGGTGGGGACTATGGTAACGCTTTAAAGAATAGCCGTCGGCTCTCAGCTTTCAGCCGTCAGCTTTTGGTGCGGGTGGGGCGCGGGTGGCCACGAGAATGCTTTCCGAAAGCGAAACGATGTATGTTTGGGCCCAATGCGTGGGATACGCGTTGGGCCCTGATTATTGGTGCCGGCTCAGTGGCCTCGCGGCGACGCTTCGACTTTACCCTAAACGGGGCTTCACAATTAGGAGCCAAAGATGAAAAATGCCCGGCGATGAATAGTATTCTCGTGACATCCTGGACAGCCCAAAGCAGGGGGCGACCGCGGAATGTTCGAATACGATACGAAGGGTCCTAATGGGTGGCAGCGCCTAAAGGGTTATTGCGCCGACTACAGGAAGAGCTTGTGGAGAGTTGGCGCGGGGTTGCTATCCTTTGCCGCAATTCCTGTCAACCTTGCCTATGCCATCGATTCGTGCGATAACACCGCTGGCGGCGGGCAGTTCCCATTATTCGGCTTCGCTCCGGTGGACCGAATTGTGACTTCGCCTTTCCTCTCGATCGCTTTGTACTTCCTCGGCCGCTATTTTTTTCGCAGTTGGCTGCGTTGCAACCAGTTGAACGCCGAAGAGGCGATGGAAGCTGATCCCCGCCAACCTATTCTTTACTTGCGGCCCTTCAAAGCCGATGGTGTGAAATTTGTTACTGAGAAAATTCGGGCCGAGCGCCGCAGGCCTGTGCGCGTTTCTGTGTCAGGCGGAGGCGTAATTGGGACGCTGATGGTAATGGCGATGACCGCCATCGCCAACGCCATCTGGCGAATCTGGGCGCAAAGCGATTGGGGAGGAACGGAAGGCGAGGCCCTTCTCATTGAGCCTCTCAAGACTCTGGGCCCGGTGGTCGCCGTCGGCAGGCCAGGGGAGAGAGTTCCACCGATAGGCGCGGCACGCTTGTACGCCGGTCTGGACTGGCAGCAAGTGGTTCGCTCCATTCTGGATCGAGCGCAGCTGGTGCTGATGTTTGCCGGAACCACTCCCGGCTTTCAATGGGAATTGAACCATATCTTCGATCGCGATCCATTCATTCCCACAATCATTATCCTTCCATTTTTCCAGAGATACTCAGATAAGCAAGCTGCGCGGTTTGCGGCCTATTTCCGTGATTGCACCGGATACGAATTGCAAGGCGATCTTCGATATGCCCGCGCCATCTACGCTCCGGAACGTTCGCGGTTGGTATTGCTGGGCGAGAACCCCGCCGATGTGGAGTTGAATTTCATCAGCCCCTTTCTCAGCCCGATTGCCCAGGCTATCGAGATGAGCAAACCCGGATGGACCGCGCTGCTCACCAAGCAGGCGCGACAGGAACGCCTGGAATTCGAAGAAAAGCTCTCGCGGTAGAATTTGGCGAAGGGAAACATCGGTTGAAGGCGCACTTCGCGCCATCTAGTGCCCGTGCGCCGACGCGTCGGCTTTGCCTTTGAAGCGGGAGTAGACGAAGATTTCGTACCCGATTGCCAAGATCATGCCGAAGATCCACCAGGCGAGGCCGACGGCCAGGGTGTGGGGGCCGGAGATGGCGCGGGTGAGAGTGATGTCGTTGGCCGATCCGGTGGTGGCGGGCAGCAACACCGGATACAAGCCCCAGCAGGCCCCAGCCAACATGAAGAAGAGATAGAGGCACGAAGCGAGAAAGGCCTTCAACGGCTCGCCCTTGCGGTTCCAAAGCCAGAGAGCGATAAGCGACGCAACCACGCCCGCTGGAATAACGAAGGTGAACGGGTAATTGAAGTAATTGTCGAGGCTGGCGGGACGCACGGCGACGGTGGCGAAGAGGCTGACGACGGTAAGCGAAACAAGGATGAGCCACAGCGGCGAAACCACATTGCGGGCTCGCTGCTCCAGGTCCCCCGAGGTTTTGAGCACAAGCCACAAAGCGCCGTGCAGCGTGAGCGCGGTGAATGCGACGAGGCCGCCGATGACTGTGTACCAGTCGAGAATGCCGGGGGCGACGCCGGGTTGCCAGTTGGTCCACAAGGGCAGGAAGAAATACCCATCCGCGTTGATGGGGACGCCGCGCAGCACGTTGGCCAAGGCCGCGCCAAAAAAGATGGTGAGGAGCGCGCTCGAAAAACCGAAGACGCCGTCGAGCAGAGAGTGCCAGACGCCGACGTCGATGTGGTTCCGCAGCTCGAGGCTCACGCCGCGCAGCACCAGCAGCCAGAGCACGATCATGAGCGGCAGATAGAAGCCCGAGAAGGCCGAGGCGTAGAGAAGCGGAAAGGCGAAGTAGAGCGTGCCCCCGCCGGCGAGCAGCCAGACTTCGTTGCCGTCCCACACAGGGCCGATGGACGCCATTGCGGTTTTGCGCTCGGCCTCGGTACGCATCAGAAACATGCTCAGCACGCCCACGCCCAGGTCGAAGCCGTCGAGCACCACGTACCCGACGATCATGACCGCAACCAGCCAGAACCAGAGAAAACCCATCATGACGGAAACCTCAGTGAACAGTTGTCAGTTATCAGTTGTCAGTTCGGCGACGGGCGCTTTGGGATCGGGGCCATTGTCGATCTCGCGATAGACCAGCACGGTGAACAGCAGGCCCAGCAGCGTGTACAGTCCCATGAAGCCGAGCAGCGTGAACAGCCCGTTGCTCGCGGAAACGGTGTTGGAGAAGCCCTCGCTGGTGCGCATCAATCCGTAGATGAGCCAGGGCTGGCGGCCCAGTTCGGCGGTCATCCAGCCGGCGGTGTTGGCAATGTAGGGCAGCGGAAAACTGAGCAGCAACGCCCACAACACCCATCGCGAAGTGGAAAGCCGCCCGCGCCAGAGCAGGAACACGGAGACCGCCATCAGCAGCACGAACCAGGTTCCGAGCCCGGCCATGATGTGGTAGGCGTAGAAGAGCAGCGGCAGCGCGGTAGGCCACTGATCGCGCGGAAACTGATCGAGCCCCTGCACTTCGGCCTTGGTGGTGCCGTAAATAAGAAAGCTGAGCACGTCATTCACCGCGATGGGATTGTCGATTTCGCCGGTGCTCTCGTTGGGCTGGCCCATGAGCACGATGGGCGCGCCGACCTCACTCTTGAAGAGCCCCTCCATGGCGGCAATGGCCGCGGGCTGATTCTTTGCCACATACTTGCCGGCCAGGTCACCGGTGGGAAAGATGATGAGGATGGATGAAATGACGCCCGCGATGACGCCGACCTTGAGAAAGATGCGCCCGTACTCCTCGCACTTGCCTTCCAGCAAATAGAACGCGCCCACGGCGGCCATGACGAACGAGCCGGTGACGACTGCGCCGGTCATGTTGTGCATGTACTGGAAGATCGCCCAGGGATTCAGCAGCAGTTTCCAGAAGCTGAGCATCTCGAAATGCCCGTCGGGCATGCGGGCGTAGCCCACGGGATGCTGCATCCACGCGTCCGTGACAATGATGAAAAAGCCGGAGATCCACGAGCCCAGCCAGACCATGACCGCGGAAAACCAGTGCATGCGTTGCGAGATGCGTTTTTCGCCGTAAAGGAAGAGGCCGAGAAACGCCGACTCAAGAAAGAAGCTGAAAACGCCTTCCATGGCCAGCGGCTGGCCGATGACTCCGCCGGAAAGCCGTGCGAAGCGCGCCCAATTGGTACCGAATTGGAACTCCATGGGAATGCCGGTGACCACGCCCATGATGAAGTTGATGCCGAAGATGCGGCCCCAGAAACGCGCCGCGCGATCCCAAACTTCGCTACCCGTGCGCAGGGCCACCGTTTTGAGCACGACGATGAGCAGACCCAGTCCCATAGTGAGCTGCGGAAACAGGTAGTGGAAGGTGATGGTGAAGGCAAAATGCAGCCGGTGGATGATTTCGGCGCTCATCGAAAGCCTCCTGCTGAAGGTTCTGATAACAACTGGGGGGCGCAAGCGGTGAATAGGAACGAGGTGCTGCCTGAGGTCAGGTCAACACTTAGATGCCGGCAAACTGGCCATGGGTTACAGGACAGGAGCACGAGGGCTCCCGCTCCGCTCCCGATTCTAGCTGTTCCGGTCATTTTGATCACTTGCCGCAACCGAGCCGCGCCTTGGTTCTATTCTTAGAGTGCGCGTCCTTCCGAGAGGCTGCATGTTCCCCCTCCCGCAAATGGGCAAGCCGCAAGTTGCTGTAATGATGGAGTGAGGTCAAGGAATGCGGATTGCGATCATTGGCGGCGGCATTGCGGGATTGGCGGCGGCCTATGAGCTGGAAAAAGCGCGACGGGCCGGTGCGGCGGTGGATTACACGCTCTTTGAGGAGCGGCCGCGTTTGGGCGGCTCACTGGCCTCGGAGGTCGTTGGCGGCGCGGTGCTGGAGCGCGGGCCAGATTCGTTCCTGACGGAAAAACCCGCGGCGGCCGAGCTTTGCCGGGAGTTGGGACTGGGCGGCGAGCTGATCCCTTCAAACGACGCTGCGCGCAAGACATATATTGTTACCCACAATCGCCTGGTGGCGCTGCCCGACGGGCTCATGTTCCTGGTGCCGACCAAGCTGGTGCCGACGGCGATGACGCGGCTCTTCAGCGCGCGCACCAAGATGCGCATGGCGCTGGAACTGCTGCGCCCTCCGCGGCCAAGAGATGGCGACGAGTCCGTGGCGAGACTCGTGGAGCGGCATTTTGGGCAGGAGGCCGTGGACCGGCTCGCCGATCCGCTGCTGAGCGGCATCTACGGCGGCGACGCCACCCAACTGAGCGCGCAAACCGTGCTGCCGCGGCTGGTGGAGATGGAGACGAAGTATGGCTCGCTGACGCGGGGCATGCTGGCTGCGCACCGGAAGATGCGGGCCATGGCGAAAAGCTCATCAAACGGAACAAACCGCGGAGGAGCCATATTCACGGCGTTGCGCGGCGGCATGCAGCAACTGGTGGACGCGATTACGGCGCGCCTTGAAGGCGGCAGTGTGCGTACGGCCACGCCGGTGAGCGGAATCGAGAAGACATCGCAGGGCTGGAAGGTGCAGGCGGGCGAAGTCAGCGAAGCTTTCGATGCGCTGATTGTGGCCGCGCCCGCGTGGGCAGCTGGAGAGTTGCTGGCTCCGGTGGATGCCGCACTGGGTGCGGAGCTCAGCGGCATTCCATATTCTTCGTCGATCACTGTGAACCTGGTTTACGACGAGGGGAAAATCGGCCCGCTGCCTGAGGGATTCGGATTTCTGGTTCCGGCAGTGGAAGGCCGCGCGATGCTGGCGTGCACCTTTGCGCATCGCAAGTTTTTGGGACGGACGCCGCCGGGAAAGGCGGTTTTTCGCGCGTTTCTTGGCGGCATGAAGCGCACCGATTTGCTAGAGGAAATCGACGAAGCATTGGTGGCGGTGGTGCGGCGCGAGATGCGGGAGATTCTGGGCGCGAAGACGTTCGGCACGGAGGTTGAGCCGGAGTTCGCGCAGGTAACGCGCTGGCGCCGCGCCATGGCGCAGTATGCCGTGGGCCACAAGGCGCGCATGCAGCGGTTGAATGCACGCGTGACGGCGCTGCCCGGACTGCGGCTGGCCGGGAATGCGTACGATGGCATCGGCGTGCCGGATTGCATCCGGCTGGGGCGCAAGGCGGCGCGAGAGCTGGCGGGTTTGCCCGAACCGGCGGCTGCCGCCAAACGCTAACCCAGGTCCCCGTATACTTTGCGTAGAGCATGTCTACACGCACGGACACTTTTCTCTCGACGATTCTGGCTACGACGCGCGCTACATTGGACGCGGCGAAGGCGGACGTGCCTGTTTCCGAGTTGGAGCGACGCGCCGCCGAGCACCATCCGCGCGGATGGGCTGCCGCGCTGCGCCGCCAGGCCACGCAGGGACCCGCAGTAATCGCCGAGATCAAGAAGGCCTCGCCTTCCAAAGGACTGATTCGCGCGGCCTTCGATCCGGCATGGCTGGCACGGCGTTACCGAACCGGAGGGGCCGCGGCGCTTTCCGTGCTCACCGACGAGCCGTACTTCCAGGGCAGCCTGCGCAACCTGGAGTTGGCTTCGGCGGCCGCTCCACTGCCCTGCCTGCGCAAGGATTTCATGGTCGACGAGTACCAGATCGTCGAGGCGCGCGCGCACCGCGCCGACGCCATTCTGCTGATTGCCGCCGCGCTGAGCGCCGCGGAGTTGAAGCGTTTCGCCGAGGCCGCGCACGCGCTCGCGCTCGACGTGCTGGTGGAGGTGCATACAGCCGATGAGCTGGCAGAAGTGCTCGACGCTTTGGGCGAGACGGGCGCGGACGCGATCGGCGTGAACAACCGCGACCTGAAGAGCTTTGACGTGAGTCAGGATACTTCCCTGGCTTTGGTTGATCGCATTCCTTCGAACGTAGTACGCGTGACAGAAAGCGGCATCTCCACGCCCGAGGACATTGCCCGCTTGCGCAAAGCGGGATTCGATGCGTTCCTGATCGGCGAAAGCCTGATGCGCCAGCCTGATCCCGGCGAGGCGCTGGCGGAATTGCTCAAGGGCGCCGCGGGCAAACCATGAGTCTCTGGATCAAAATCTGCGCCAACACCTCGCTGGCAGACGCCCAACTGGCCGCGGAAGCCGGCGCCGATGCGGTGGGATTCGTGTTTGCGCCGAGCCCGCGGCGTGTGACGCCGGAGCTGACAGCGCAGATCGTGTCAGAACTGCCGGCGGCTCTCGAAAAGATCGGGGTATTTGTGGACGCGGGGTTTGAGGAGATCGCGGCCGCGGTGGAAGCGGCGGGACTGACCGGCGTGCAACTGCACTTTGACGCGCCGGCTGCATTGGCTGCGCGACTGCGCGAAAGATTCGGGCCGAAGCTGCGCATTCTGGGCGTGGTGCACTTCGATGCAAGGGCCGGGAAGCGCGTGGCGGCGATTGCGCGCGATGAACACATTGATGCGTTGCTGTTGGACTCGCGCACGGCCGCGGCGGTGGGCGGCACGGGCGTCGCGTTCGATTGGGATGCTGCGCGGGGGTTGATTCTTGACGCTGACGGGCCCATGAAGTTCATTGCGGCAGGTGGATTGACGCCGGGGAATGTCGCAGAAGCGATTGCGACGCTGCGCCCTTGGGGCGTGGATGTGGTGAGCGGCGTGGAGGCTGCGCCGGGGCGCAAGGATCCCGCCAAGGTGCGCGCGTTTATTGAGCGGGCGCGAGCGGCGGAGCCGGCGCGTTCTACTGGCAAACTCGGTTCCTAGTACACTAAAAAGTTCCCCATTCTTCTGGGTAAACAAGCAGGAGTTCCTCATGGCATCGGTCATTCTTCCGGCAAATCCCTCCGAGTCGCGGCCCGGGCGCTTCGGCATCTACGGCGGGCGCTACGTGCCAGAGACGCTGGTGGCGGCGCTGGACGAACTGGAGCAGGCCTATGAAGAAGCCAAGGCGGATGCGGCGTTCCAGGCCGAGTTGAGTTCGCTGCTAACCGACTACGCGGGGCGGCCGACGCCGCTCTACTTTGCCAGGCGGCTCACGGAATCGCTGGGCGGCGCAAAGATTTACCTGAAGCGCGAAGACCTGCTGCACACCGGTGCGCACAAGATCAACAATTCGCTGGGCCAGGGACTGCTGGCCAAACGCATGGGCAAGAAGCGCGTAATCGCCGAGACCGGCGCGGGCCAGCACGGCGTGGCCACGGCGACGGTTTGCGCGCTGCTGGGCCTGGAGTGCGTGGTCTACATGGGCGACGTGGACATGGAGCGCCAGGAGCTGAACGTGAAGCGCATGCGGCTGCTGGGCGCGGAGGTGCGCGGCGTTTCGTCGGGATCGAAGACGCTGAAAGACGCCATAAGCGAGGCCATGCGCGACTGGGTCACGAACGTTCGGACGACATACTATCTACTGGGCAGTGCGCTCGGGGCGCATCCGTATCCCACGATGGTGCGCGACTTTCATCGCTGCATCAGCCGCGAGATGAAGGCGCAGATTCTGGAAAAAGAGGGACGGCTGCCGACCGCGGTGATTGCATGTGTCGGCGGCGGGTCGAATGCCATTGGCGCGTTTTACGAGTTCATTAACGACCACCAAGTGCGGCTGATTGGCGTGGAGGCCGGAGGGCGCGGCACCGTGCTGGGCGAACACGCGGCTCGCTTCCAGGGCGGCGCGCCGGGGGTGCTGCAGGGTACGTTTTCTTACGTCCTGCAGGATGACGATGGGCAGATCGCGCTCACGCACTCGGTCTCCGCGGGCCTGGATTACGCATCGATCGGTCCCGAGCACGCGATGCTGCACGACACGGGCCGCGCGGAGTATGTTTCCTGCGACGACGCGGCGGCGCTCGACGCGGTGGTCAGGCTGGCGCGGACCGAGGGGATTTTGCCGGCGCTTGAGAGCGCTCATGCCGTGGCCGAGGCCATGCGCATCGCTTCGACGTTCACGGCGCGTGACATACTGGTGGTGAATCTTTCAGGCCGCGGTGACAAGGATATGGGCATTCTTGCGCGGGAGCTGAAGTTGTAGGATTTCGAGAGCTTTTCCATGCCGATTGGTTTCGATCACAAGCCGGGTTTGGTGGTCTATCTGACTGCAGGCGACCCGTCTCTCAAGGCGACACGCGAGATTGCGCTTGCGGCGGTTGACGCGGGCGCGGATGTGATTGAGCTGGGCGTGCCGTTCAGCGATCCGCTCGCCGATGGCCCTGTCATCCAGCGCGCCATGGAGCGCGCACTGGCTCACGGATCGGGACACGAAGCAACAAGGCTCAAGGACGTGCTGGACCTGGCGCGCGAGATTCGCACCGCACGCCCCGCTGCGGGCCTGGTGATTTTCAGCTACCTGAATCCGATTTTGCGCTACGGCCTGGCGAGGTTTGCCGACGACGCGAAGGCAGCCGGCGTGGACGGAGTTTTGGCCACCGACATGATTGTGGAAGAGGCCGGCGAGTACCTCAAGGAGATGAGCCGCGTGGATCTGGCGCCGATTTTTCTCGCCGCGCCCACCAGTCCTGACGCGCGGCTTGAGGCCATTGCCACGCACTCCAAGGGTTTTGTGTACGCCATTTCGCGCACCGGCATTACCGGCACGCAGCAGAGCGTGGCCACGGATGCGGCGGCGCTGGTCGGACGCATTCGGCGATGGAGCAAGCTGCCGGTGGCCGTGGGGTTCGGTATCAGCAACGCGGAACACGTCGCTCAGGTGGCGGAGTTTGCGGATGCCGCGGTGGTTGGCAGCGCGATTGTCGAGCTGATTGAGCGGGCGACACCGGAGACGGCGCCGGACCTGGTGGCTCGATTTATCAAGGGTCTGCGCCTGCCCCATGCAGCGCTGGCCCGGTGACAAAAGCAGCTTCTAGCTACTAGCTTCTAGCTTCCAGCTTGTTCATAGTGGAACGAGGCGCTGAAGCTCGCATTCGCGAAACGAAGCTAGGAGCTAGAAGCTAGCAGCTAGAGGCTGAAATGACCATCGATGAACTGCGAATCCGCATCGACGAGTTGGACCGCCAACTGGTCGAGTTGCTCAGTGAGCGGGCACGCGCCGCACAGATGATCGGCCACCTGAAGGCCGCCACTTCGCTTCCGGTGTACGAGCCGAACCGCGAAAAAATCATCTACGCGAATGTGCGCGCGGCCAACAAAGGTCCGCTTCCCGACATTGAGTTGACGCATATCTACGAGCGCATCATCGACGTGATGCGGGCATTGCAGCGTAACGAACTGGCTAGCCAGAGACATGCTCAGGCAGCCGAGCGGGAAGGCGGAGCTCCGGGCTACGCCGCGGGTGAGACCACGCCCGAGACAGGGAAAAAGTCATGATTGTCGCAATGCAGGAGAAAGCCACAGAGGAACAAATCGATGCCGTGATCAGCGCCATGGAAGAAGCCGGCGTCGATGTGCATCGCACCACAGGCGAGTTCCAGACCATTCTGGCCGGCGTAGGCCCCACCGCCACGCTCGACCTGACGAAATTTGAAATGCTGGCGGGCGTGCTGCACGTGCACCGCATCAGCGCTCCTTACAAGCTGGCCGGGCGCGCGTGGCGGCCGGAGGGCACGGTTGTCGAGTTCAGGAACGGGGCGACCATCGGCGGGCAGCAGGTGGCTATCATCGCCGGACCGTGCGCCGTGGAAAACCGCGAGCAGATTTTCGCCATTGCTGCGTGCGTTAAGGCCGTGGGCGGAGGATTTCTGCGCGGCGGAGCCTACAAGCCGCGCAGCTCGCCGTATTCGTTTCAGGGGCTGGGCATTCCGGGTCTCGAACTGATGCGCGAGGCAGCCGATGCGAACGGACTTTGCGTGGTGAGCGAAGTGATGGAGATTGCGCAGATTGAGCGCATGCTGCCGCTGGTGGACTGCTTCCAGGTCGGCGCGCGCAACATGCAGAACTTCAACCTGCTGCGCGAGTTGGGCCAGGTGCGCAAACCGATCCTGCTGAAACGCGGCATTGCGGCCACCGTGGAGGAACTGCTGCTTTCGAGCGAGTACATTCTCTCCGGCGGCAACTACGACGTGATTCTCTGCGAGCGCGGCATCCGCACCTACGAGACGGCCACGCGCAACACCATGGACATCGCGGCCATACCGGTGCTGAAGAAGCTTTCGCACCTGCCGGTGGTGGGCGATCCCTCGCACGGCACGGGACGGCGCGACATGGTTCCGGCGATGGCAAAGGCGGCGGTAGCTGCGGGCGCGGACGCGTTGCTCCTGGAGATCCACCCCAACGCCGACAAGGCTGTTTCCGATGCTGCGCAGACCCTCTTTCTCGACCAGTTTGAAAAACTGGTGGGCGAACTGCGCGTTCTCGCCGAGGCCGTCGGCCGCACGCTGTAAGATGAAGCGGGACAAGCGGAGTTAGCGGCGTTAGCCGCGCTTCGCGCGTGTTAGCGGAGCTCGAGTTTTTCCTAACTCCGCTAGCTCCGCTAACAGCGCTAACTCCGCTTCCGAAGGACTTCCATGATTGATCGTATCTCCATCCTCGGCGCCGGCCTGCTGGGCACCTCAGTGGGCCTTGCACTGCGCGCCGCGGGTTACCAGGGCAGCATTGTTGGCTGGAATCGCAGCCCTGAGCAGGGGCGACTCGCGCTGAAGATGGGCGCGATCGATTCCGTCGCCGCCGATCCCATTGAGGCCGCACATGCGAGCCAGGTGACGCTGCTGGCCGTGCCCATCTATGCCACGCTCGATTTCATGGAGAAGCTGGCGCCGGTGCTGGGACCCGATCATCTCGTCACCGACGTAGGCAGCACCAAGCGTTTGATTTCAGAAACTGCAGCGCGGCTCTACAACACGCCGGAACGCGCGGCGTTTCTGCCCGGTCATCCGATGGCGGGAAAGGAACGCGGCGGCGCGGCTCTGGGCGATGCCAGTCTGTTTCGCGGCGCGGTGTGGCTTTTTACAGACGATGCCGCGGCAAAGCGCTCACCGCAAGCGGCGGCTCTGGTGAAGGACTGGCGCGAGTGGGTGACGAAGATGGGCGCGAAGACGCTTGATCTCGATGCCACGCGACACGATGAGCTGGTGGCGTGGGTAAGCCACCTGCCCCAGTTCACAGCCACGGCGTTGAGTGCGCTGCTGGAAGAGGAAGTGGGCGATGCGCCGGAGCTCAAGGACGTGGGCGGGCGCGCGTTGCGCGAGATGACGCGGCTGGGTGCGAGCCCGTTTTCGATGTGGCGCGACATTGCCCATACCAATACCGAAGCTGTGGAGCGCGCCTTGCTGGCGCTGGAGCAACGCCTGGCTTATTTGCGCGAGAACCTGCGCACGCCGGTGCTGCGCGATGAATTCGAGCAGGCCAACAAGTTCCGGCGGGAATAACGCGCTTGACTTTTCGACCATGGGACAGGGCCATCACCGGCCAAATAGAACAATAACTCTTTTCTGTTTAGCAACTTATCGGTTCATCTTCAGTCCAAATCTAGTTCATCTCCGGTGCATCGACCTTTCCCGGCCGACCGCGCAAAGTCGATCTCACCGCGCAACCCGCGGAGGAGAAAAACGATGAACCGGACAGCGATGTTTGTGATGCGGATGGCAGGTTTGGCGGTAGTTGCAGCAACAGTTGCAGGATCCCCGGCCTGGGCGAAGAACAACCGTGACGCGGAGACGAGACCCGCCACCATTACGCTGCGCGTTTATGACTACGAGCAGGTGAAACCTGCAACCCTGGTGGCGGCGGAGCGGGAAGCGTCGCGCATTCTGGCGCGGGCCGGTGTGACGACGCAATGGCAGGACTGCCCGACCTCACACGACGCCAAGAAGGACTTCTCCGGCTGCGCAGCGCCACAGACCGACGACTACATTGTGTCGATTTTGCCGAACGCGATGGCGGACAAGCTGGGGATAGGCGACACGTTCGGAGCGGCGGACGGCGGCGCATCGCGCCGCGCGGCAATCTTTTACGAGCGCATCAGCGAACGGGCTGGCGGCGACACGACGGCTACGGACGTGCTGGCGGGCCGTGTGATGGCGCGCGAGATCGGCAGCCTGTTGCTGGGCGCGAATGCCAGTTCCCGGACCGGCATCATGAAGGCGCGTTGGACGAGCAACGATTTGAGCGTGCTGGCTGGCAATGAGATGCTCTTCACGGCGGAGCAGGCTCGCCAGATGGACACGCGGCTGGTTCAGGAAGCGCGGACGCGGCAGGCGGAGGCGCAGACCAGGGTTGCAACGAATGATCGCTGAGCACGCGGTTCTGCGAGTTAGCCAAACCCCGATCAATTTCGTGCTGGGTTGAGAGGTTGGTTGGGGTTTGTGCTATCCCACCCTTTTCCGGTCGCCGCGGCGACCGCGGAGAAGGATGGGGCACGGGTGCGATGGGTGTAGCTATTGTGGAGCTGCTTTAGAGCCGCTTTGGCCGAAGGCGATGTTTACCAAAGTGCAATCCCCCCTCCCCCTATACGCCATACCTCCATATTTGAGAGCAAAGGACTTATGTCCAAGGGGTATATCTCTCCATACCTCGAGTCTGGAATCCATCACTCACGAAACGATTGTGCGCCGATGTGGGGAAATTATCTGCAAAGACAGCGACTGGTATTTTGATTGCCGAATGGTTATTTGACGCGCATGGTCCAGATGTTGCCAGTGGTCTCCGCGTATTCATACACAATCTGGTCGCCGTGAGGCGACCATGAGGGATAGCGAACGTAAGTGTTGTTGATGGTGTAATGCGTGATCTGCTTTTCTTGCCTGGTTCGCCGCGAAACCCACCAGATGTTCCACACGCCGTTGCGCTGGCCTGCAAAAACGATCTTGTCTCCATCCGGCGACCAATCGTGGGGCCAATTGTTGCCGTCCTGATCGGCGGTGAGCTGGATCGGCGCTCCACCATTCGTCGGAATCAGGACGATCTGCGTTCCGCCGTTCCGCTTGACCTCGCAGGCGACAAACTTCCCGTCCGGCGACCAGGAAGGAAATGTAATCGAGTCCTTATCGAAGGTGAGTTGACGAGGCGGTCCGCTCTCGACAGGAACGATCCAGATGTTCTGTGCTCCACCCTGTTCGAAGTTGTAGGCGAACTGTTTTCCGTCGGGCGAGAGGCGCATGGTCGAGTTGGCCAAGCTCAATTCACGCAGCGCTTGCTTCTTTCCCGATATGACGTCCAGCGATTCAAGCGTGTTGTGGACATTGTCGCGAACGATGTAGGCAATGCGCCGGCTGTCGGGAAACCATCCCTGAAATAGCGGAGTGTCCTGGCGGGCATCCGCGGGCCTGGCGTTTTTCCCGTCAGTGTCCATCAGCCAGACCGCCCAATGCTCGCCGACCTGCAAAATGGAATAAGCAATAGTTTTTCCGTCTGGGGAAAAGAGCGGGCCTGTCTTGCGGCCGTTGGTGTCGTGCGTAAGCGCCTCGGGAGCACCTATGGCCTCGTTGGTGACGGGCGAAATGCGCACCGACTGCAGGTTGTTGAGGGCGGAAAGCTCAGAGAAGGTCGCGAATTTTCCATTGGCCGAGAAGCGCAAGTGTGCATACAGCACCTGGCCCGTGTTTTCAATCAACTCCGGAGCGCCGGCAACCGCGCCGGTGGGCGACAATGCCGCGCGCATGAGCAAAAATGTCGGTCCCCATCCCTTGGTGAAATAGAGAGCCTTCCCATTCGGCGCATACACGGGGCTGAGCGCTCCATTACCCAGCATCCGCAGGGGCGCGCCGCCGCCGGCCGCCACTGACCATATCTCGCCGACGCTGGTGTTCGTGGCGCTAAACGCTATTCTCTTCCCATCCGGCGACCAAACCGGCGCGCCGTGGCCGCCGACGGGATTTCCCGGTTGCGTCAATTGCCTCAGGACGCCTCCTTGCACGGTCACAGCCCAGATGGTAGAGGGCGGCATGGTGAAGGCCGTTACGCCCAGATCGACAGTATCCACCGATTGGAATGCGATCTCAGTTCCGTCGGGCGACCACTCCGGCTTCGAGCCGAAGTCCGAGAGCAGGCGCGTGGTCCCGCCCAGCGCCGGAATCAGCCAAATGCCGCCGTGCTTCTGCGAGTGATAAGCGATCTGCTTGCCGTCGGGCGACCATGCCGGCTGGAAATTCTGCCCACCATCCGCGGTGAGTTGAACCTCGCGGCTGCCCGGCGACAAGGGCTTCACATAGATTTCATAGTTGCCGCTCTGATTCGAGCTGTAGGCGAGGAAACTTCCGTCCGGCGAAAGAGCGGGATCGATGTCGAGGCCAGTGGACGAAGTCACCTGCACCAGGCTCGAGACATCGAGCGTTTCTCCGGCTGGCACCCTCGGCGTTTTCAGCAAGCGCCAGCCCAGCCAGCCGAGGGCGCACACGACAACCACCGCAAGCCCTGCCAGAGCCAGCGTGCCACGCCTCGCGCGTGGAGGCACCGATGCGGCTGCCGCGGCCTCCCGCCCCAGCGCGTCTGGACTGCTGGCCGGAGCTGGGGGCGCGGTCGGCTTTTCCACCTCGGCTGCCGACTTGACCACAGGAACCATGAGGCGGAAGCCGCGGCGCGGCAAGGTTTCGACGTAGCGCGGGCTGCCGGCCTCATCGTCGAGCGCCTGGCGCAGCTTTTTGATAGCGGTACCAATGCTGTGATCGAACTCGACGACCGTATCGTTGGGCCAAAGACGCTTGCGGATCTCCTCGCGCGTCACCACTCCGCCGGGCTCGTCGAGCAGCATGAGCAGGATTTGAAACGGCTGCTCCTGCAGGCGAATGCGCGCCGAGCCGCGGCGCAGCTCGCCCGCACGCAGGTCCAGCTCAAACTCGCCGAAACGGATTGTCTCTGCGCCAGTTCCACCCAAAGTAATTCACCTTCAGATACGCACAATTTAGCACGGGCTGCTGTTTGATTTGATGGTCGCACGATGGAGGGCATTCGAAGTCAGCCATCCTGACGGGATCTTGCGCCGCGCCAACAGGGTGCGAGGCCGATGAGAATGCCTCTGGTATGCTCGGGGTTGCGGACCTCACGCCGCATAGATTAGAGGCTCCGCCGTGCTTCTGGGAGTCTTGCCTTTATGTCCGATGCATCACACCGCCCGCACATTTCCGAAAACACAGCTTCGGAATTCATAGGATTCTTCCATCCCTCCAAGCGTCCCTACCGCTTCACCATCCTGATGTTCATCAGCCTGCTGGTTCTGGGAAGCTATTTCGCTTACGACAGCATCGGCGCTCTGGCGCCCACGCTCATCGAGGCTCTGCATCTGCACCGTAGTACCATCGGCAATCTCTACATGGCTTACTCCGCGGCGGCCATCCTCATCGTCTTCTTCGGGGGCATGCTCTACGACAAGCTGGGCCCCCGCCGGGCGAGCCTCCTGTTCTGCACGCTGGTGCTGGTAGGCGCCATCATCGTTGCCGCAGCCCAATCCCGGTGGGAGCTCTTCGCCGGGCGGTTTATCTTCGGCGCCGGCTCGGAATCGCTGATCGTGGTGCAGAGCGCCATCATCAGCCGCTGGTTCAAGGGCAAGGAGATGGCCCTTGCCTTCGGCATCGCCCTCACCATCAGCCGCGTCGGGACGCTGTTCAGCTTCAACACCGAAGAACTCATCTCCCGCTACTTCGGCAGCTACCGCGTGGCGCTTTGGGCAGCGGCGGGCTTCTGCCTGTTCAGCGTGCTCTGCAACCTGGTGTACAACGCCATGGACCTGCATGGCGAGAAGGTACTCGCGCTGCCGAAGCCGGAGGGCGGCGACAAGATTGTCTTCTCCGATATCCGGAAATTCAATTCCTCCTTCTGGTTCGTAACTCTGCTCTGCGTCACCTTCTATAGCGCCATCTTCCCCTTCACGGCGCTCGCGACCGACATGTTCCACGACAAGTGGGGCATCCCGAAGGTTAGCGAGTCAACTGGCGGCTTCCTGTCGCAGGCCTTCGTCAACTTCCGGCACATGTTCTCGACGGCGCCGGGAATGACCAGCATCATCATCTTCGCGTCCATGGTGTTCGCGCCCTTCGCGGGCAACCTGATTGATCGCATCGGCAAGCGGGCCACGCTGATGGTGGTGGGCTCCCTGATGCTGATTCCCGCCCACCTCATCATGGGCATCACGCACTGGAATCCAATCCCCAGCATGATCGTGCTGGGCGCAGCCTTCGTGCTGGTTCCCGCGGCCATGTGGCCATCGGTGCCGCTGGTGGTGGAGGAGAAGCGCGTGGGCACGGCCTTCGGCCTGATGACGGCCATCCAGAATCTGGGACTCGGCCTATTCCCGCCCCTGAATGGCTGGCTCCGAGACGTGACCGGAACCTACACCGCGACCCAGATCATGTTCGCGTGCCTGGGCGTGGCCGGACTCGTCTTTGCCTTCCTGCTATTGCAGTCGGATCGGCGTCATGGCGGCAAGCTGGAGCAGGGAAAGAACAAAGAGACGGAACTGGCGAGAGTGGAAGAGGCCGAGGAGCGACGCTAAGATTCGACTTCTTTGGCGGCCTCGGTTTCGAGCGCAGGTTCGGGCGCCGGCAGCCTGGCGGGATCGATGGCATCGAGCCCCTCGGCACGGGCGGCTTCGAGCAGCGAACGGGAGGCGGAGACGAAGGTGATGCGCGTGCCGGGAAACATGTCGCGCGCAGCCAGCGCGGCGCCCAGCTGCAGGGCCTCAGGCCAGCGCAGCGCGGTGCGATCGAGAAGCTGCCTGGCCGCCTCAATCACACCCGGATTCAGCGGTTGCTGCACCATGCGCGCGGCTTCAACCCGGAGCGACTCGAACGCGCTAACAGAGGCTTCAGGCGCGATTTGACCGGCGCGCTCGCGGCGGCGGAGGGCCGCGTAGATCTCAAGCGGTGTGGCAGCCGAGATCAGCTTGCGGTTGTCCTCGACGGTCGCCATCAGCCGGATGAGCGCGTCGGTTCCCGGCTCGCGCACAAACAGCTTGGCGAAGGCCGTCGCTTCCAGAAAAAAGAAGCTCACTCCATCCCCCGATCCTCATCAATGGTGACCGCGACGGGCTCGCCCTGCACGTCGATGGGCTGGAAGCGCTGCGAATCCTCAGGGATGCCCGCCTCGGCGCGGTTGAGCCGGATGGTGGTGGTGGGATAGGCGGGCGTTTTGGGGTTGGCGATCTTGCTGGTGAGCACCACGCCGCGTTGAATGGCTTCGGCCAGCACCGCCTGCCGTGTTTCAGGATGCTGGTTCCAGCGAAAGGTCTTGCGCGGCAGGAAAGAGTCGCGAAACCACTTGAGCGCAATGAAGGCGTGACCGCCGCGTTCGGCTTCAGCCAGCGCCGTGCACAGTTCTTTCACGCGTGCATCCATGTCGGCAGGAAGCACGGGCTCAGCTTCATCTTCGTTGGCGGCTTGATGGTCGGCGCGTGCGCCGTGTGCAGCGCGACCCGGCCGCGGGGCCGACTCTTCCCCTTCGATGCGTTCGAAGTAGACGCGAACCTCGTCGTACTCCGGCGACCAGGAATCGGCCGATGCGTCACGGCGTTTGCTGCGGCCATTTTCGCTGCACAGCTCCACAATGGCCTGGTAGCCCGCTGGCGCGAGAAAGCGCAGGGCGCGAACCATGCCGGGATCCTGTGTGAATGCCAGCTCGTTTAATGCTTCTTCGATCATCTCCTCAGCGGCGGGGACGCTGAGATTGCCATCTTCTGCGTGAATCTGTGAACCCCTTGTCGATTTCATCTCGTTCTCTCCCAAAATTGCCGCCTGTATCCGCAGAGCCAGCACGTTCACCGGCCGGCAAATCCGGCTCGGAGCTGCGCTGCAGACATAAGGCAGCAACCTACGATCTATATTTTTCCCAACCAGCTCGCTGGAATAAGAAGACGGGCGTGCACTTGTCCATGCAGTCGAATGGGCAAAGCGCTAAGAGTATTTCATCGGCTGGTCATCTATACGCGCACATCTATCCAGCCGGGAACTAAAAGGAGATTCAGTCTGTTTTCGGGCTACCGTTAAAGATTGTTGCTATGCGCCGGCTTCCAGCCTATCCCGGGCGATTTTGAGCCAGCAATCATATTTGTGACAAGATTCTAGCGCAAAAACCACAATATACACGTAAATTCGCAGGAATCTTCGCATTGGGGGCCTTTAGGGCCGAAGGCGCCCCCAGTTCGTAGAATAGAACTATGCGTCGTGGTTTGCGGTACTTGCTGATGTTTTGCCTGGCATCCTCCTTGCTTTACGCCGAAGGCCAGCCCTTCGATCTCGCCGGCCCAAAAGTGGATGTGCACGTGAAACGCGGCGAGGTGACGCTGCCCATCTCCGAAACGCCCAATCTACTTCCTGGCGACCGTTTGTGGATTCATCCCGACCTGCCCGACAGCCAGGCCACCCATTTCGTGCTGGTGGTCGCGTTCCTGCGAGGATCGACCAATCCGCCCCCGCCGGACTGGTTTACGCGCGTGGAAACGTGGACGCGCGAGGTCCGCGACGAAGGCGTTTTTGTGAAGGTCCCTCCGGAGGCGCAGCAGGCGCTCTTGTTTCTGGCGCCGGAGACGGGAGGCGACTTTGCTACGCTGCGCAATGCGGTGCGCGGGCGGCCGGGCCTGTTTGTGCGCGCCGCCCAGGATCTGCAGGCCGCCAGTTGGGAACGCATGCGGCTAGACACTTACCTGGACGACGTGAAGGTGACATCGCAGTTCGATCCCGCTGCGCTGAAGACCCGCACTGAGATGGCGGCACGCAGCCTGGGCATCAAGATTAACGAGAGCTGCTTTCAAAAGCCTGCCGATCAGCAGGCCTCTTGCCTCTCGCAGAACTCCGAAGGCATGGTGCTCGACGACGCCAACGCGCAATCGCTGGTGGCCCAACTGGCCAACGGCAACGCGCTCGATCTGATGAACCAGTTGAGCTACTCGACGATGGGCGGGGCCGGCGCGTATAGCCCCTACATCGGCGCCATCGTGGATACGGCGAGGATCCTGAGCTCGCTGCACACCGCGCACTTCCAGTACATTCCGGCACTGGCGCTGCCCAAGGCCGACAGCCTGAATCTGCGGCTGAATATGCCGCCCTCGTTCATCAACCCCAAGTCCGTGGTGGTGGTGGCGCTGCCGCCCATCGGGTCTTCACGGCCGGAGCCATTGCATCCGGTGAATCCCAGCGACAGTTTTTGCGCCAAGAAGCCGGGACAAGTGCTGCCCGCCGAAGGAGCGCCGCTGGTGTTTGCCACCGCGATGGCGCACGACCTGTTTCTGCACATCGAATCCGGCGGCGCAAAGCATGCCGCGCTCGACGTGCCTGTGACTGCCGACCCGGGCAAGGGCGGGCTGGTTCCGACACAGGCAATCTCTGCGCTGCCGGGCGGCGATCTGACCGCCGTGGTGCGCGGCAAGTGGGGATTCGACAACTGGGAGGGCCCGCGCTACCAACTAGTGGCGGCGCTGCAGGGCAAGTGGACGCTGGCGGCATCGGATCAATCGGCGCTGGTAGTGGGCCGCGACGACATGCTCCACATCGACGGACCATCCGCGGTGTGTGTCGAGAAGGTGGAAGCGCAAACGGCGGGGAATCACACCCTGGCACTCCAGTGGAAATCACCCAAACCCGGAGCTCTTGAGGTGACGGTGCCGCTGCAGGACGCGTCGCCGGGGCCGGTGAGCGTGGCCGTGTATCAGTTCGGACTGGCCCAGCCGGACCGGCTGGCATTGGAGGCCTACGATGCAGCGGCTTCGCTGGAAGGGCTGAGGCTGAGCGAAGGAGACGAAACGGCACTGCTCAAAGGCACACGGCTCGACGAGGTCGCCAAGGCGGAGATCGACGGCATCGAACTCACGCCCGGGGTGATGAACCGCGTTGGGGACCTGGATGGATTGCTGATGACTGCGGGCGGATCCACCGCGAGTCTGGTTCCCGGCAAACACTATGTAGCGCACGTGGATCTGAAGGACGGCCGCGCGCTGACCGCGCCGGTGACGATAGATCCGCCGCGGCCGCAGGTGATGCTGCTGAGCAAAGGCGTGCAGAATGACTTATCGGCGCCGCAGCCGCCGGTGCAACTGGGCAGCGCGGACGACCTGCCCATTGAGGGAAGGTTGGTGTTCTTCCTCAAGTCGGTGGTGCCGCAGGCCTTCCCGCGCGATGAAAAAGTGGAAGTGGCCGCGGGCGACTCAAGCTTCCACACCATGCTGACGTTCAGCGATGGCAACCTGATGCTGGAAGACGCGCACACCGCAGTGGGCAGCCTGGAGCCGCTCGCCCGGTTTGGTGCTTCGGCCTTCGGGCCAGTGCGGGTGCGCGCCGTCTCCGCGGACAGTGCGACCGGCGACTGGCTGCCACTGGGCACGCTGGTGCGCCTCCCCGGCTTCAGTACGCTCCGCTGTCCGCGTTCGCCAGCCAAGCCCTGCGTGCTGAGCGGGACCAATTTGTTCCTGGCTACGTCGTTTGCTGCGACGCCGGACTTCGACAATCCATACGACGTGACCCCGCAGTTCACCGGGACACAGCTCCCCGTTCCGCATCCGGTGAATGGCGTTCTCTATATGAAGTTGCGCGATGATCCCGCGACGGTACAGGCGCTCACGCTGCCCGTGACGCCGATGCAAACGGTCACGTTGCCTGCCGCGCCGGTAACAGCACCGGCTACGGCGCCAACGGCTTCACCTGTGGGGCAGAAAACTCCGGGCGCACAGGCACAATCGCCGGCGCCGAACCCTCAGTAGAAGGTTGCAAATACTCCGCCCGCTGTTCGCATGGCGCAAAATGACGAATTAGTTGAAGTACGCCCGATTCTTTTCAACGAAGTCTGCCTTGTCTGCAGGCAACTCTTCCAACGCAAAGATCGCGTTTTGCGCACAGATCGAGGCGCAGTTGCCGCAGTCGATGCACTCATCGGGATTGATATAGACCTGAGACACTGTAGCGGCGGCTGGATCGCTTGCAGTAGGCGCGATGGCGGCAGTGGAACACTCCGCAACACAAACAAAATCCTTGGTGCAGGCATCGGTCACGACATAAGCCATGGAAAAATGCTCCTCGGTCAGGGGCACGTTCTCACGCCGCGCCCTCAATATGAGGCTAACCGTAGAACCCGGCGCGTCACGGTGATCACAGTCACGCTGCCCTCGCAGAAGGGGGGAATCTTCCTGATTACGGTACTGAGGGCAATCTCCATCCCTTTGTAACCCGCCATTCACGCCCGATTCGCGCAAATTCGTCACGATGGGTCATGCTCCAAGACAGAAGCCGCTCTCTTCTTACACAGGTGTTCTCTTGCTGGAACTGGAAGTGCGCGCTGCTGAGCGCGGTTGCCCGTTCACTGGTGTATCTGGCCGCGCTGGCGCGCTCCGGGCCGCATGGGACGGTTTCCATCATCGCGGTTGAAATTGCCTATGTCACCCTGACGGCGGGCATCTACGCCGGGATGCAGCAACGCGCGCTCCGGCTCCGTTCCCGCCTGCTCGGCAATTGCATTGTGGCTTGCGGCGTTCCCGCACTGGCGCAGGGTATCGACTGGTTCTCCCATCGCGCCGTCGGGGGCGCCGTTCCTTTCAGAGCCACCGTGGCCGTGAGCATCTTTACCGGCGTCTCCGCGCTCTTTCACTTGTTTGTGATGCGCCGCGGGGTCTTCCTCACCGGCCAGGGCCGTTCGCTGGGCGACGATTTCCGGCGCATTCCGCGGATGGTTGCCGGATTTGTAACGGCGCCGTATGCCTGGATGACGGCGCTCTCCGGCCGCACGGCGCGCGGTGCCGAGTCGGAGCCGGCACTTTAGAAGATGCGCACTTTCAGACCCGCGCTGACATTGAACGGGGTCAAGTTGCCGTAGTAAGCTTCGGGCCAGTCCTGATATTCGAAGTCGGCGACGCGAAAGTAGATGCGGTGCGTGCAACGGAAGTCCACGCCACCGCCGGCGGTCACGATCAGGTCGTGGTCATGGCCAAGGTTATAGGCGTAATTGAAACTGCCGAAGCCGATCAGTCCCTTGACGTAAGGCTGCCAGTGATTGGTGAGAACCCAGTGATAGCGTCCGCCGATCGAATAGGTTTCGGCGTGCACGTTGTCGTTCTGTTGCGGGAACTCGATCCAGCGGCCCTCAGCTTCAAGGCCGAAATGACCTGTGGTTTCGGCGTCGACAAAGGCGCCGGCGCCGTACATCTGGCGCGAGCCGTACTGAATGGTATCGAAAGAGCCGGTAGCGCCCGCCGACAATTGCAACACTCCTCGGTTGCCCCCGGGCACCGTCTGCGCACGCACGGTGCCGGCCGATGCGAGGAGAAGCGCCGGCGCGAGCAGCGCAAAAAACGCGCTCGCCCGAAATTCAGTTCCCGTTCTTTGAATTTCCCAGAACCGGAAATTATGAAAAAAACGCATCGCTTTCCTTGAACCGAGGCTCATCTCGAGCTTCCCTGCCTAGTTTGTAATGTCGAGCGTGACGTTCTGATAGTGCACTATGTCGCCGCTGGTATCGGTGCCTGTGACCTGAATGACATACGTGCCCGGCGCTGCGGTGGCCTGGCTGAAGCCGCCGCAACCGGTGGCCACAAACGCCGCCGCGGTGAGAATCAGGACCAGGACCATGGTGAAAACCTGGGCGTGACGCCGGCGCCACCGCCAGAAGACGAACCCAAAGCCAAGGCCCAAGGGCAGGAACAACCCGGCCAGCGAGAATCTGCCGTCTCCCGGCCGGCGGTTCATAGCGCTGGTTCCGCCGCTCAGCGGATTGTTGGTGTCGATGGTGAGCTGGGTGCTGACCGAACCGCCGGCCGGCAGATTGAGGCTGATGGAGACGAAGTGGCAGTTGACCGCGACCGGAAGCGAAGAGCAACCCAAGCCAATGGTCCCGGTGAAGTTGGCGTTCGAGGTAAGAGTGACGGTGACAGTGGCGTTCTGCGAGCTAGCCATGGTGACGGTGGCCGGCGTGACGGTGACGCCGAAGTCGACCGGCGTGCCGGAGATACTGATAGCCGACGAAGTGGAGGAGCCGTGGTCTGTGTCGCCGCCATAGACGGCGTCGACGCTGTAATTGGCGCCGAGAGCGAGACTGGGCGTGATTGTGGCTGCGCCGGTCGAGTCAACCGCAGCCGAGCCCAGCACCGTGGTGCCGTTGTAGAAAGTGACTGTACCGGTGGGAACGGGCCCGGCGCCGTTGTCCAGCACCGCGGCCACCAGAATCACCTGGGGATTGGCTCCGGTGGTAATACCGCTGGTGATCACGGTGGTGGTGGGAATGGTGGTCACGGTCTCGCTTGTAGCCGTCGAGACGCTGGTGGAGTCATTGGTGTCGCCCAGGTACTGCGCAGTGATGGAGTAGGTGCCGACCGCTAGCGTCGAATCCGTATACGTTGCCTTGCCGCCGCTCAGAGCCGAGGTACCGACCACGGTTCCATTGACCAGGAAGTTGACGCTGCCCGTGGGCGTGCCTCCATTACCGGCGACGAGCGCGGTAAACGTGATGGGAGTAAGAACCTGGTCCGGGTCAGGCGCGACGACGAGCGTGGTTTGCGTGGTAGCCAGAACGACGCTATAGGGGAACGGCACCGAGGTGCTCGCCCCGGCGTTCGGGTTGCTGGGCTGGTAGGTGGCAACCACCTGGTAGGACCCGATCGCGAGCGTAGGCGTGATGCTGGCAGCGCCCGCAGTAAGGGCAGCGCTGCCGAGCGTTTGGGTTCCCGAGGTAAAGGTGACGGTGCCGGCGAGGGGCGCGCTGCCTGAGGTCAATACAACGGTCGCCGAGATCGTCTCCGAGGCTCCGGCGATACCGGGATTGGGGGTTGCCAGGGTGACGGTAGTCACGGTTTGCCCCTGGTCGACCACCTGGCTGAGAACGGCGCTCGAAGCGCTCGAGTTGTAGGCATCTCCCGCGTAAGTGACCGTGATGGGATCGGTGCCGACCGGCAGCGAGGAGATCAGCAGGGTGGTCGTAGCGGGGTTGCCGTTGAGGGTTCCGGTTCCGATGGAAACGCCATTATTAAGGAAGGTCACTGTCCCTGTGGCGGGAAACGCCGCGCCGGAGGTGATCGTGGCCGTGAAGGTGACCGCAGTGCCGTAGGTCGATGGATTCTGACTGGAGATGAGGGTAATTTTCGCGGTCGCCTGCACATCCTGGCTCAACACGGGCGAGGTGCTGCTTTGCAACTGCGTGTCTGCGCTGGGTTGGAATTGCGCAGTGATGGAGTGCATGCCGTTGGTGAGCGCCGCGGTAGTAAACGTGGCCATGTAGCTGGCATTGATGGCCTGGGAGCCGAGCAGATTGAAGCCGTCGTAGAAATAGATCGTGCCGGTGGGGTTGATGCCGCCCGCGGAATTGCTGACCGTGGCTGTGAAGGTGACGCTCTGGCCGACGGCGGAGGGATTGGCGCTTGAAACCAGGCTGACGGAGGTACCTTCAACGACACTCTGCGTCTCGGGCTTCGACGTGCTGCCGGTGTGGATATCACCGGTCCCTGGCGTGTAGGTCGCCGTAATTGAGTGCAGCCCTACGAGCAACGTGGAGATGGAGAAGGTGGCCGTGGCCGATGTGTTCCCCGAGGCAGTCATTGGCAGTGCGGCGGCGATCGTGGTAGTGACGCCGTTAAAGGTGTCGGAAATGCTCACTGTCCCGGTGAGAGTGCCGCTGCCCGTAGTGACGGTCACGGTGAAGGTGACGCTCTGCCCGAGTCCGGATGGGTTAGGGCTGGATGTGACTACAGTGTTGGTGGAATACAACGGTTCAGCTGTGCCCACCAGCTCGATCTGGAGAGGCGAAGTGGAGAGCGCTGTACCGGACGGGGACTGCTCACTCACAGCGATGAGCGGCATCTCCTGGGTATTATTGGAAAGTATGGGGGAAATGTCGGGAGCAAAGACCGCACCCACCTCGCAATCCACATTCTCGCTGAGGGTTTGGCCGCTGATCGAGCAGGAATTGGTGATGGTCGAGTCGATCTCGGCGTCGGAAGAGTAAGCATTGTTCTCGACCACGATCGATGCGAGATCCAGCGGGGCATTCCCGTCGTTCTCGACGGCTTGCGACTGGGTGGGCGAGGTTTGACCCTGGAAGACCGGCGTAGTGAGATCAACGGCGACAAAGTTGCCTTGCACCTCCCGGACCAGCATGTCGAGCGTGTCGGCGATGTAGAGGTCACCCTTGCCGTCGAGATAAAGCCCTGTAGGCCCGTAGAGCACCTGGGGCATGAATTGGCCGTTGACGTAATAAGTGCCGCAGCTGTTCTGGACAAGCGTGGAGATGTCGCCGGTGGCCGCGCTCACCTTGCGGATGGCGGCGTTCTGCGTTTCCGCGATGTAGACGTTGCCGGCTGCATCCACGGCTACGCCGGAGGGCGCCCAGACGACGGCACTGGTGGCCGCGACCGGGGCCGCCGTGCAGGGCGTGGCGCCGGTGTTCCCGTTGCCGGCCAGGGTGGCGATGTTGCTGGCGGCGGTGATGACGCCGCCCACCGCCTGGACCTCGCGAACGCGCTGGTCGTTGGTGTCGGCGATGTAGAGGTTGCCGCTGCCATCGAGCGCAATGCCCTGGGGCAGGAGGAGCGTGGCCTGGGTAGCCGGGCAACCATCGCCTACGGAGTCGGTCTTCGCCGCGCAAACCGTGAGGCTGGGGTTCCCAGCCACGGTTGTGATGACACCGGTGACCGCGCTGACCATGCGAACAACATTGTCGCCACTATCGGAGATGTAGAGGTTTCCGGCTGCGTCGAACGCAATGCCGCGGGGCTGGCTGAGTATGGCCTGGGTGGCCGGGCAACCGTCTCCTAGAGAATCGGTCCTTGCGCCACAGGAGAGGTTGTTGAAGTTGCCGGCCACGGTGGTGATGACGCCGGTGGCCACGCTGATCATGCGGATGACGTTGTTGCCGCTGTCGGCGATGTAGAGATTGCCGGCGCCGTCAAGGGCCACGGATCCGGGACTGCTCACGGTCGAGTTCGCCGCCGGTCCGCCGTCGCCGCTGTAAGTGGGATCGCCGTTGCCGGCGATGGTGACGATGATGCCCGCGCCCGTGCAGTCGGACCCGGTTCCAGCAATGGTGGCGCTGGTCTGGCTGGCACACACCATTCGGATGCGGTCGTGGCCGGTGTCGGCGATGTAGAGATTGCCGGCGCCATCGAGCACTGCTCCGCCGGGCAAGTTAAGCTCGGCCTGCGTGGCCAGTTGCCCGTCGTCCACGGCAGTAAAAAGTCCCAGCTGCCCGGCCACGGGCAACACATTGCCGGCGACCAAAACACCTAATCCGCCCTGCCCTGTCCCGGAAAGGTACGCCGTGCCCAGAACGGTATTCATGCCACTCACCGTGCCCACAAGCACCACGGCTCCCAGACGCAGGCCGGGCTCAGCGGGCGTGAAGGTGACCGACTCGGTACACTTGCCGCCAACGGCTAGGCTCGCCCCGGGGCAGGTGGACGAGCCATTGACCCCGGTGAAGTCTCCGCTGGGCGATCCCAGCGTAAGCACTTCCACACTGCTCACTGTGCCCGCGACCGTCGCCGTCACCGTGATGTTCTGGCTGCCCGAGGCGCCCACTTGCAGCGAACCGAATTGCGCATGGGCGCAGGTTGCCGCAAGCAGGAGCGCCGTTGCGCACGCGATGCCCTGAAGGCCCCGGCTCTGCGCGGTGCGTTCTGATGGAAGATAACGGGTCAACAAGCAGGCCTTACGGTCCTGAAGGCGGAGATTGCGATCAGCCAGACAATTCATGTACGACTCCGTTCACTTCTTCCCGGGGCAAGCTCATCACCCGGGGCACCCGAGCGGTCGGATCGTACACGACCGGCAGTGGGGTGCTGCCGTCTCGTGGCGCACAGGGTGTGCTGACGCAGGAGCAACTCCTGTACCCCAATCGAGAGTGGTGCCTAATGGTCCCATAATTACCTGTGTGAAAGAATGAGAAACCCACGGTAATAGCGCAAAAGGTGTAAAGGTAATAACGACTTTAGGGACAGATGACTAAAGGACAATGGCCGATAGATTAAGGCTCCGTTTTGACGAGGTTCGGCGCGGTGTTTTTACCCGGATTCGGTGGGGTCCTGCCGGGATTTGTCCGGTTAAACTAGACAGTGATGACCACTGTGAAAGCCGTGCGCGGGACGCGCGATCTGTTGCCTCCGGAAACGGAGTTGTGGAACCGCATCGAAGCGACCGCGCGCAAGGTCTTTGCCCGTTACAACTTCGGCGAAATTCGCACCCCGGTCTTCGAAGACACCTCGCTGTTTGCCCGCAGCGTCGGCGAGGAAACCGACATTGTATCGAAAGAGATGTACACGTGGGAGGATCGCGCGCGGGCGCAGTCGGAAAAGGCGCAGTCGCTGACGCTGCGCCCGGAGAACACGGCCGGGGTGGTGCGCGCCTATATCGAACATAAGCTGGGCGAGAGCGGCCAGTTGCAGAAGCTCTACTACATCGGGCCGCAATTCCGCCGCGAACGGCCACAAAAGGGCCGCTACCGGCAGTTCTGGCAGATCGGCGCGGAAGTGATCGGACCGCCGTCGGCCGGCAGCGAATCGCCGCTGCGCGATGCCGAGGTTCTCGAAATGCTGGCCACGCTGCTCGATGAGCTGGGAATCCAGGGATGGACGCTGGAACTGAACTCCGTGGGGTCTTCTGCGGACCGCGCGAGATACAACGAGGTGCTGCGCACGGCGCTGATTGAAGTTGCGCCCAAGATGTGTGGGGATTGCCAACGGCGAGCGGTGACGAATCCGCTGCGCGTGCTGGACTGCAAGGTGCCCGAAGATCAGCCCATCATTGATACGCTGCCGAAGATCACCGATTCTGTCGATCAGGAATCGAAGGACCACTTTGCCGCAGTGACTGAAGCCCTCGATGCCGCGGGCGTGCTGTACAAGCTGAATTCTCGCCTGGTGCGCGGCCTGGACTACTACACGCGCACGACCTTCGAGTTCACGCACGGCGGACTCGGCGCGCAGAATGCGCTGCTGGGCGGCGGCCGCTACGACGGCTTGAGCGAGGCTATTGGCGGACCCAAGGCGCCGGGGATTGGCTTCGCCATCGGCCTCGACCGATTGGTGCTGACCCTCCAAACCACCGAACTTAACCAAAAGGCTGCCCCACCGCAGGTGGCTGCGCCTAAAGTTGCTGCTTACATCGCTCCGCTCGGCGAATCGTTGAACGCGGCGGCGCTGGTTTTGGCCCACGAGCTACGCCGCGCCGGACTCAGCATCGAGTTGGGCGACGGCAGCTTCCGCCTGAAAAAGTCCTTCGAGGCCGCCGACAAGGTGGCGCGGCACATCGTGATCCTGGGCGAAGACGAACTCCAATCCGGTATCCTGACGGTGAAGGACTTTGCCACAGGCACGCAAAGCAAGGTTCCGCGCACAGAGCTGGTTTCGTTTCTCGCCCAATGAGCGGAAAACCGGGGAACGGTTCCCGCCAAGCCAATAAGAAATAAGGACATAGTATTGTGCTCGACTTTTTAGGCAATCTGGAACGGACGCAACTATGCGGCGAGCTTTGCGCGGCTGACGCAGGCAAGCAAGTGGTTTTGATGGGCTGGGTGAACCGGCGGCGCGACCACGGCAACCTGATTTTTCTCGACTTGCGCGACCGATCCGGCATCTGCCAGATCGTTTTGGACAAAGAACTTGTGCCTGAGGGTCACGCCAAAGGCGAGCATGTGCGTCCGGAGTACGTGGTAGCCGCGGTGGGCAAAGTCAGGCTGCGCGACAAGGATGCCATCAATCCGAAGATGCCAACAGGCGAGGTCGAGATTGAGGCGACCGAACTGCTGGTGCTGAACGATGCCAAGCTAGCGCCGTTTTCGCCTTCTGAAGAGGCAATCCAGAACGAAGAAGTGCGCCTAAAGTACCGCTACGTGGACCTGCGCCGGCCCGAGATGCAGCACAACTTCTGCCTGCGCCACGAGATCACTCTGGCCATTCGCGAAAGCCTGAGCCAACAGGGCTTTCTCGAGATCGAGACGCCGATTCTGACCAAGTCGACGCCCGAGGGCGCACGCGATTTTCTAGTTCCCAGCCGCGTGCATCCCGGAGAATTCTACGCGTTGCCGCAGTCGCCGCAGATTTTCAAGCAGATTCTGATGATTTCGGGCTTCGACCGGTATTTTCAAATCGCTCGCTGCTTCCGTGACGAGGATCTGCGCGCCGACCGCCAGCTGGAATTCACGCAGGTCGACCTGGAGATGAGTTTTCCGCGCCAGGAGACGGTGTTCAGCGTGGTGGAGCAGTTCATGAAGGCGGCCTTTGCTGCGGCTGGCGTGGATCTGCCGATTCCCTTCCCGAGGATCAGCTACGACGAGTCGATGCGGCAATACGGAACCGACAAACCCGACCTGCGATTGCCCGGCCTGACCGACGTGCGTTCCGCTTTTACCGACGCGGCGTTGGCCACGCTGCAGATCGACCCGGCACTGCCCATTGTCGCGCTGCGCATTCCCAGGGTGGGCGAGCTCAGCCGCAAGGAGCGCGAAGACAATCATCCGCTCTTCGACCTGAAGAAGGGCGCGAAGTTCATCGACGACTTCAAGCGGCTGGCAAAGAGCTTTCCCGAGTCTGCTGCCAAGGTGCGCGAGCTCGCCGGGGCGGCTGACGAGGACTTCGTCATCGTTGTTGCCGGCGATCCGGCGCATCACATCAAGGCCAGCGACACCAAGTTTCCGGGGCGTTTGTCGGAGCGCGAGATCAACGTGTACGCGGCGGCCGGCAACTTCCGCGCCGAACTGGCGAAGAAGTATGCCGACAAGCATGGAGCTTTTCGCATCACCGATGAGGTCGTCCAAAATGCTGCTGCGCGCAGCGCCGCGCAGGAGCTGGTCGACGGCAGCGACGCCTTCCATCCCATGTGGCTCACCGATTTTCCGATGTTCGAGTACGACCTGGCCGCGGGCAAATGGGTTCCCGCGCATCACCCCTTCACCGCGCCCATCGAGGCCGATATGAAAAATCTTGAGACCGATCCGGCCAGCGTGCGTGCCAACTGCTACGACCTGGCGATGAACGGCCTCGAGCTCGGCTCGGGCTCCATCCGTATTCATCGCAAGGATGTGCAGCAGGCGATTTTTCGGGCGCTGGGGATCAGCGAAGGAGAAGCGCGGGCGCGCTTTGGATTCTTCCTCGACGCGCTTGAGTACGGAACACCGCCGCATGGCGGCATTGCGCTGGGCCTCGACCGCATCGTGATGCTGCTGGCGGGCGCTGGCAACCTGCGCGAGGTGATTGCCTTCCCCAAGACGGCCAGGGCCATCGACCTGATGGCAGAAGCGCCGACCACGGTGAGCGAGCAGCAGTTGAAAGATCTGCACATTCGAGTGGCGTTCAAGGGCTGAATCCGACACTTTTTTCTAGAATCAAAACCGTTCTCTGAACCGCTCAATGCGCGGGAACGCGCAGCAATTTATACTCATTGCAAACCTCCAGCGAACGCGATCCGCCGGCTTTGGGCGAGTCGCGGCAATTATGTCGCCGCGCTCTCGCCCGCGACTGACGCGGCGGAAGGAGCGCAAAGCAATGAGCAACGGCGCACAGGTGCAGGCGACAATACAGGTCTCAGGGTCCAGCCGCGAGCGGCTGCTGAAGACCCTCCGCCACGAACAACCGGATCGCATTCCCATTGATTTCGGCGGCTCGGCCGTGACCGGAGTGCATGCCAGTTGCGTGGCGGCGTTGCGCGATTACTACGGCCTGGAAAAGCGACCGGTGCGCGTACATGAGCCGTTCCAGATGCTGGCGCTCATCGACGAGGATTTGCGCGCGGCGATGGGCGTGGACGTGACCGGCGTCTTTGCGCGCTCGACCATGTTTGGTTTTCCCATCGAGCGTTGGAAGAGCTGGAATTTCAACGGACTCGAAGTACAGGTGCCTGGCGACTTCAACACCATCACCGATGAAAAGGGCGACACACTGATTTATCCCGAAGGCGACCGGTCTGTGCCGCCGAGCGGGCGCATGCCGCAGGGCGGCTACTTTTTCGATTCCATCATCCGTCAGGAAGCGATCGACGAAGAGAAGCTGAACCCGGAAGACAATCTCGAGGAGTTCCAACCGATTGCGCAAGCGGATCTCGATCATCTGGCGCGCGCGGCGCGGGAAGCGGCGGCGACCGGCGCGGGAGTGCTGGCTGGATTCGGCGGCACGGCCTTCGGCGACATCGCGTTGGTTCCGGGGCCGTTCCTCAAGCATCCCAAGGGCATCCGCGACGTGACGGAGTGGTACGTTTCGACGCGCAGCCGACAGGATTACATCCACAAGATCTTCGCGCGCCAGTGCGAGATCGCGATCGGGAATCTGCAGCGGATTTATGCCGCCGTGGGCGACCTGGTGCAGGCGGTTTTCATTTGCGGCACCGATTTCGGCACGCAAACCTCCGCATTCTGTTCGGTGAAGACACTCGATGAGCTTTACGCGCCCTATTACAAACAAGTGAACGACTGGATCCACGCGCGCACTCCGTGGAAGTCCTTCAAGCACAGTTGCGGCGCGGTCTCAAAATTCATTCCTTCGTTCATCGAGGCGGGATTCGACATTCTCAATCCCGTGCAATGCTCGGCTACGGGCATGGAGCCCGAAAAACTGAAGGCCGATTTCGGCGACCGCATTGTGTTCTGGGGCGGAGGCGTGGACACACAAAAAGTTTTGCCTTTCGGAACGCCTGCACAGGTACGCGAACAGGTGCTGCGCCGCTGCGAGATCTTCGCGCCGGGCGGCGGATTCGTTTTTAACTCGGTTCATAACGTGCAGGCCGCCACGCCGGTTGCAAACATTGTCGCCATGCTCGATGCGGTGCACGAGTTCAATGGCAGAAAGTAGCTTCCGCCAGTATCTTGCCTCAAGAGCTCGCGCCAAAAACACGCTGTCATCCTGAGCGACGTTTGGCCGCTCTTTGGCCAAACGGAGTCGAAGGATCTGCGGTTGTTCCCGGCCGATTTGTGCACCGCACGACACGGCCCCCGGCGCCTTGGGTTCGGACTCGTTTCTGTGGTATATTTTTCAAGGTGCGGCAGAGATTTTTCTTCCTGCGCCGGTCGCGTAAGATCGTTTCGAACGCGGCGTTCCAATCCTCAAGGACGCGTAGCTCAACTGGCAGAGCATTCGGCTCTTAACCGACAGGTTGAAGGTTCGATTCCTTCCGCGTCCACCAAATAAATTAATTGGTTAGAGTGACGTTCCCAACCGTGGAAGTACGCGCTCTACAAAAAGCGCGACGAAATCGAGCGGCTGTTCCGCCGCCTCAAGTCCTAGCGCAGAACTTCATCCCGCTTCGAGAAACTCGACGCCCTGTTCCTCAGCTTCCTCAACTCCGCCCTCATCATCGAAGTACTGCGTTTAGTGCGAACACGCGAATAGGCGGCGGCGCAGACTGCCAGCAACGGCGACTAAGCCGGTGCCGAGAAGGAAGATACTGGCGGGTTCGGGAGTTTCACTGGTATCGATCGCTTCGAAGATTGCTTCGGGGCCCCCACCCTCGGCGTGGTGGTAGGCGGTGTAAACAAAATCTCCGGAAGAATTCAGATCGAAATCTTCTATCTCTGTAGGAGGAGAGGCAAACAAATCCGCAACAGGATCCGGACCGGTGAAATTGTCACCGGCGTAGGGGGCCGCATCTGAAGGGGCGCTGTAGACCTCGTGTCCATTGTTGCAGATTCCCTGAACAGGGAAAGGGAAGGTGGGGGTGAGGAACGGTGCGCTGACGGTGCATAGGGCTCCGTTGTCATAGACCAGATCGGGAGCAGTGGTCGATTCGTTGACCATGACACCATCCATCCAGGTCTCATACTCCTGACAGATGTTCGATATTAAACACAGAGGCGCACCGGGGGGGATGTTTTCGACGAGAACGACAGCGCCGGAAGCTGTTATCCCGATAACGTCGATGGTAGCGCCGTTGAAGTTTACACCATCCAAATCAAGGATCTGGTAGGTGTCGGCGTGCGCCGCAGCAGGAACCGCGACGAGCCCGATTACGGCGAGAACAGCTGCGAAGCCAAGGCAGATTCTGGAAGCTTTCATGCGGATTTCCTCCGAATACCTGGAGTAGCACCTGATCCGAAAACTCGAACAGTTAGATGCGATGCAGTATCCTCCGCTAGCCGTCGAATAGTCAAACTTCCCGGAAAACGGCGATTTCGGCAATTTCACAAAGCAGGCCATGGAAATGACCACGGCCTCGACGGTGGGTTGGGGTTTAGGAGCAACGGCAAAGAGCAGCCACAACCTCAATTCAAGCTCTCAACTCCGCAAGGGACTTGTAGCGGATGTCCCCGGTCCAAAGTGTAACGGATGTTCCGGTACACTCAGGTCCGCCGAAAAGAGTGCTTCGGTCATACCGGGGGAACACCGGGGACTCTCGGCAGCAAACCGGAGTCATCGGGAGTAGTGGCAAGAGGCTCGTAGCCCTTATAAACACAGGGCTCCGAGCATTCCAGAGTAATCCACAGTCAACGGGAGAAATCGCCTTCCTTGCAACTCTTAACCGACAGGTTGAAGGTCCGATTCCTTCTGCGTCCACCAAGCCTCCTCAAAAGTGATCTGGGACTGCGGTCCGTCGTCCGGCGTGGCCGGCTCAGGTGTTTTGCATCACTGCAAGTGCCGCCTGATTGCGTTAGCCATGAGAGATGGTGGTGTGTCCACGGGCGCCGCGGATCCGCCTCGGAGCTAACTGCAATCGTTTGAGCCGCTTCACTGCAAGCCGCCCAAGTGTCTTTCCTCCCCGGCCCGATCCCAACGGCCGAAAACCACGCCCCGGTGCTTGCTGATGACAGACCTGCGCAACCGCAGCCGGCGGAACTTTCTCGCGCGATGCCTGACCGGCGCCGCAGTCATGGGAGTTGCCGGTTTACATGCGACGGGCGAAGCGCAGACGGCGGCCGCGAAGTCCCGCGTGGTGGTGGCCCGCGATCCGCTGCTGCGGGGATCAGGTTCGACCATTGATGCGCGCCGGCTCGAAACGCTCCTCGACAACGCCGTGCAGTCTCTTTTCAGTCCTCCGGCCACGCACGAAAACGGCATCGCCGCTTGGCGCCGCGTCGCGGGCGCGGGCGATACGGTGAGTCTGAAGGTGAATACGTTGGGCGGCCGCGGCATTGCGACGAATGTCGATCTCGTTGACGCGGTTTGCGAGCGATTGCAGCAGGCGGGCGTGCCGGCGCGCAACATTATTGTGTGGGATCGCGACACCGAAGAAATGGAGCGCGCCGGTTTTCGCATCGTTGTTGGCGGCGATCGCGTGCAATGTTACGGCACCGATCGCGTGGGCTATGAAGACGATCTCTCTGCGTGGGGCAGCGTGGGCAGCCGATTTTCAAAGATCCTTACGCGTTCTTCGAACGTGCTCATTAATCTGCCCGTACTCAAGGACCACGACGGAGCCGGCGTCACGATCGCGCTCAAAAACATGTACGGTACGATTCACAATCCCAACAAGTACCACCCCAATGGCTGCGACCCTTACGTGGCCGACCTGAACATGCTGCCCGAGATTCGCTCGCGCATGAAACTCACGATCTGCGACGCGACGACCGCGATGTACGAAGGCGGCCCGGCATTCAAGCCGGAACACAGTTGGAAATTGAACGGGCTGCTGGTCGCGCAGGACGCAGTGGCGCTCGACTTCACGGGCTGGCAGATGATTGAGCGCAAGCGCGCGGAGATGGGGCTGAAGACGCTCGAAGCCGAGCAGCGCGCGCCGCGCTACATTGCCACCGCGGCCGACAGCGAACACGGCCTCGGCCATTGCGATCCCGCGCGTATCGCGGTGGTCGAGATTCAGGGAGGTGCAACATGAACTGTGAATTGGATTCAGCGGAAGGCGGCGCGTGCATGGCTTTGGATCGACGCGCGTTTCTGATGTGCGCGCTGGCCTCGGGAGCGGCGATGAGCGCCGGTGAATTTGCCGTGCCCGCCGCGGCCAGCCCGTTGGCGGCGGGTGCGCAAGCGCAGAACGATGCGCAATTCACCTTCGAAGCGAAGTTCTACGAGAAGCTGGCAAACCGCAAGATCAAGTGCAAGCTCTGCCCGCGCGAGTGCGTGGTGGGCGACAAGGAACGCGGCTACTGCGGCGTGCGCGAGAATCACGGCGGCGTCTACTACACGCTGGTTCACTCGCGGGTGTGCGCGGCCCACATCGATCCCATCGAGAAGAAGCCGCTGTTCCATTACCTGCCCGGCACCAATGCCTTCTCGATTGCGACGGCGGGATGCAACGTGAACTGCAAGTTCTGCCAGAACTGGGACATCTCGCAATCGCGACCCGAGGAGATTCCCGCGCAATACCTTTCGCCGCACAAGGCTGCCGATATCGCACGCAAGTACGACTGCCCGACCATTGCCTACACCTACAGCGAGCCGGTGGTTTTTGCCGAATACCTGATGGACACGGCGGACGCCGCGCACGAAGCGGGCGTGCGCAGCATCGTGGTGTCGAACGGCTATATGCAGCACGATTCGCTCGAGCAGGCCTACGGAAAAATGGATGCGGTAAAGATCGATCTCAAGGCTTTCACCGAGTCCTACTACGCGAAGGTGGTGACCGGTCAGTTGAAGCCAGTGCTGGATTCACTGGTGACCCTGCGCAAGATGGGCAAGTGGACGGAGATCGTCTACCTGGTTGTGCCTTCGCTCAACGACGATGACGAAGAGTTCCGCGGTCTTGCCGCATGGATCAAGACGAATCTCGGGCCGGATGTGCCGCTGCACTTTACGCAGTTCCATCCCGAGTATCTGCTCAAGAACCTGCCCATCACGCCGGTGACCACGCTGGAACGGGCGAAGGCGATTGCCGACGCCGAAGGCCTGCATTACGTGTATATCGGCAACGTGCCCGGCCATCCCGCGCAGAACACGTACTGCCCGCAGTGCCGCAAAATGCTGGTGGAGCGCGTGGGGTTCACGGCCAGCCAGATGCTTATCCGGAAGGATTCGACGTGCCCGTATTGCCGGCACAGCATCCCCGGAATCTGGCACGCTTGATGGTGCTTGAGGAGGTCCTGACTCATGAAGATCGCAAGGAGTTCCACCATGGCCTGGTTAATGACGCAATGCATTGCACTCCTGGTCACTGTGCCTATCCTGCACGTGCGTGCGGCGGAGGGCGCTAGCGAGCCGAAAGTGCGGCCGGCCGCCGTTGCCGGCGCATTTTATCCTGCCGATCCGCAGGCACTTTCGAAGATGATCGATGACCTGCTGGCGAAGGCCGCGCCGCCGCCTGTGGATGACACGATCATCGCCGCGGTGGCTCCGCATGCTGGCTATCCATACTCGGGACCCGTGGCTGCATGGACCTATGCGGCGCTGAAGGGCCACAAGTACTCGCGCGTGGTGGTGATTGCGCCCTCGCACTACGTGGGCTTCGACTTCACTTCGGTGTACGACGGCGATGCCTACACGACGCCGCTCGGACAGGTTCCCGTGGATAAGGAGTTCGCGCGGCGGCTGGTGAAGATGAGCTCGACCATCCAGCTTTCAGACAAAGGCCACCAGGCCACTGCCGATGCGCCGGAGCATTCGATCGAGGTGGAGTTGCCGTGGCTGCAGAAGATCCTGGGCAACTTTGAGCTGGTGCCGATTGTAATGGGCGACCAGAGCTACGAGAGCAGCCGCGCACTGGGCGTGGCGCTGGCCAAAATGATACGCAACGATCACGACACGCTGGTGCTGGCCAGCTCCGATCTCTCGCACTACCACCCCTACGCTGACGCCGAGAGCATCGACCACAAGACACTGCACGCGCTGGAGGCATACGACTACTACAGCATGTCGCGCAACTTTCAATATCGCGGCCCGGGCGAGCCGGGGATCTGGGAAGCGTGCGGCGGTGCGCCCATCGTGGCCGCCATGATCTACGCCGAGCGCATGGGCGCGAACAAAGCGGAGGTGCTGAAGTATGCGAACTCCGGCGACATTACAGGCGACAAGACGCGCGTGGTAGGCTACAGCGCCGATGTCTTTGTGAAGTCCGTGCAAGCGGCCGATGCTACACCGCCTTTCTCGCTTACCGGCGAGGAAAAGGCTGAACTGCTGGCGCTGGCGCGGAAGTCAGTCGAGTACATGATCACGAAAAGCGAACCCTATGCGCCTACGGCGCCGGAGAGCGAGACGCTCAATCGCGAGTACGGCGCGTTCACCACGCTCACCGAGGGTGGAGCACTGCGCGGCTGCATCGGCTACACATCGCCGGAAAAGCCGCTCTACATGACGGTGCGCGATACGGCTACGCTGGCTGCACTGCGCGACCCGCGCTTTCAGCCGGTAACGGCTGCGGAGTTGCCCAAGCTCGCCTACGAAATCTCCGTGCTTTCGCCGCTGCGCCGCGTGACGGATGTGGAGCAGATCAAGGTGGGCCGCGACGGGCTCATCATGAAGAACGGCGGCTACGAGGGCTTGCTGCTGCCGCAAGTTCCCGTGGAGCAGAATTGGGACCGGGAGACATTTTTGAATCAGACCTGCGCCAAGGCCGGCATGGATCAGAGTTGCTGGAGGGAGGAGAACACCGACATCTTCAGCTTTACGGCGGTGGTGTTCGACGAGAAAAGCAGGGACTAGCCACCCCATCGAGCAAGAATCGCTCGCTGGGGACCCCGGCAGGCAGTAGGGAACAGGGTTTAGAAAACGGCGCTCGTCAGCGTGGAGTTCCCTCCGCGTTGGAATGGCGGAGACTCGCCAGTATCGCGAGAAGAACCGCTGCCGCGTTGATCGCTGCGGCGAGCCAGGCCGTCCGCCAGAAGCCAAACACCGGAATGAGAAACGTGCTCAGGGCGAGCGCGCCCACGCAACCACCCAATAAATCGATGGCGTAGAGCAGGCCGAAGCCCGCGCCCTGCCCGCGGCCGCGGAGAAAGATGCCCGCCGCGGTGACAAACTGGAAACCGCCGAGCATGCCAGCGAGTGCTGCCAGCGCGGGAAAGACGATTTGCGCCGCAAGCCACGTCGCGGTGCGCGATGAAAAGCCTCCGTTCGCGCTCACGGCAAGCAGTAGGGCGGGACCGCCGAGCGCGAGCAGAAGTTGCGTCGCAGCGAGGGTGCAGCTACGGTTCGCACGTTCGCGCCGCATTCCGAGCCAGCTGCCCAGCGCGATGCCTGCCATAAAGAGCCCGATGAGAATTGCAAGCTCGGTGTACACATAGCCGTAGATGGCCTGGAAACCGAGGAGCAGAAAGATCTGCAAAGCCATGAGCGTGAATCCGGTGGCTGCGACCGAGGCACCGGCAGTTGCTCGCTCGCGGCAGGGAAGGAGAGCGATGAGTACGACACCGATGAGCAGCGCGATTGCTAGTGTGCCGGCAACTTTGGCGAAGTCCAAGTGCTCGGCGGCGCGAAACCACACGGTATATCCCGACCTGAACTGCGCGCTCCACAGCACCACGTCAAATTCGTACGCGATGGGCGCAAAGTCGTGGTTCACGGGCGTTGACGGCAGCGGCGCGAGATCGGTTTCCACCTGTTCCATGCGGTCGGGCATCATGCGGTAGGGAATGAAGTATTCGCGCACGTACTGCGTGGCCAAATGGCGCTGTCGGAGGCGTGAAACCAGCAGCTGCGGGTCGCGCGTGAGGACGCCGGGCTCGCCGGCGCCGAAGAAATGAATGGTTTCGCCGGGAATTGCGGCCTGGTACGGGAAAACTTCGCCGAGGGTGCGGCGGATGGAGCGCAAAAACTCGGCGAGATCGGGACTGATGGACTCTTCAGACGAGCGCAGCTGCGCGGCAAATAGCCCGCCAGGCGCGAGGTGTGCGCGCGCCATGCGAAAGAACTCCACCGTGTAGAAGCGGTTCAACTGCGCGGTTTGCGGATCGGGCACGTCGACCATGATGACATCGAATTTTTCCCTGGTTTCGGAGAGGAATCGCCGGCCATCGAGAAAGTGCAGATGCACGCGGCCGTCCGAGCGGAAGACCGCGGTCTGCGCGGGAAAGTATTGCTGCGCCATGGCGATGAGGGCCGGATCAAGCTCGACGTAATCGAGGCTCTCGATGGTGGGATGCTTGAGCGCTTCCGTGACGCTGCCGTTCACGCCACCGCCGATGAGCAGGACGCGACGCGGAGCGGCGTGCTCAAGGAGCGCATAGTCGACGGCCTCTTCGGCTGCGGCCGGATCGGGCGCGTTGGCGAGGATGGAGCCGTTTTCGTAGAGGCTGCGGATCGAGCCTGCTTCGCTGTCGCCAGTTTCAGTTACGGTCAGGTTGCCGTAAATGGAGTTGCGCTCGGCGACCACGTGGAAGCCGCGCCAGAGGCAGGCGCGCGCCGCGGCGTCGCATTGTGGAGCGACCCAGATCAGTAGCGGAACCGTGGCCAGCGCGGCTGCTCCGGCGAGAAGCGCAACCTGCCGAGACTTCATGCGAAAGACCAGCGCCACGGCCACGGAGAGATTGAGCAGGCTCACGATGGCTGCGATCTGGAAGGCGTCGAGAAAGCGCACCAGGACGACGCTGGCGAGGACTCCGCCGAGCGCAGAGCCTGCAGCTTCGAGCAGATAAGCAGCACTGGAAGCAACGCGCGCGGAGAGGCCGAGTTCGGCAGCGATCATGCGCGCAGTGGCGACGAATAGAGCGCCTGAAGCCGCGCAAAACACGCTCAGGCACACCAGCGAAGTGAGCAGCATCGGCACCGGACCGACCAGCTCGCCGGGAACGGTCTGGAAGAGCGCTTTGGCGCAACGCAGCGCCCAGACGGTTGCGGGAAGGCTCCCGGCCAAAAGGCATTCGAGCGCGGCGACGGCGAGACGCGAGCGGCTGCGCCGTGAGACTGGCGCGCGGGCAAAAGCGCTTGTGAGCGCGCTGCCGATTGCTGTCCACAGAAGCCATGTGGCGAGCAGGATTCCCAGCGCGATCTCGTTGCCGTTGAAGACCTGAATCAGCTCTCGCATCAGCACGATCTGACCGATGACCGCGGTGAAGCCGCAGAGGGCGAGGGCCGCGCGCGGGGCAGTTGGGTTCGCGGGATTCACTGGTACGGAATTAAAGGATGACGGCCCCGGAAAAGCAAGGTCAGAAGGCACATGATCTGAATCGGAGGGGTCGAAGGGGTAGATGGTGCGCCCGGAGAGATTCGAACTCCCGACCTATTGCTCCGGAGGCAATCGCTCTATCCAGCTGAGCTACGGGCGCGCTTAATCAGGATACCGCAAGTTGGGCCGCGATTGGGACGACATGGGTGAACGGCGAGGCCGATCCAGGCGAAGACGAGGAGAGTGGGGTCGCCGGCGTGGGTTGCGCCGCCATGACCCGGTCGAGGACGGACAAAATCTGCGCGGAATGGTTCTGACGCCCGCTGAAGCGGGTTGAGGCGCACGGCTGTTGCGTTGTCCCCAGTCTTGCGACTGGGGCTAGCGTATTGCGCCCGCGTTGCGGGCTTGCGCCTCCGGCTGGTTTTTCCGCGGGGTTCGAGGGCGCGCCCTGACAGTTCGTGCTGTATCTTGGAAGGTTTTGGGGAGGGTTCTGGCGAAACGGCGGGAGTTTTGCCTCGATCCACAGGCGTCCGCGGTGGGCTTTTCGTTGACTTGGGGCCTATTTTTCAGTATTCTAAAGTTCTTGCGCGGTGTTGCGCCTGGGGTCTCGGTGTGCTCACCCGGACCGATCTGAGGGATGCCCTGGAAAGAGTTTAGGGGCTCCAGCGGAGCAGGCCACCGGCTGCGGGACTCGGAATTCGAGAGTCCGGCGCAGCCAGGGTTCCGATGAGAACGAACTCCCGCAGCTTCTCACCCGAACAGGTTTGTTTGGCAGTGGGTAGATTTTGAGGCCCGTGCGTTTTGCATGGGCGAATGCGGTTTGTGCGGGATTGTGGTTTCCCCGGTCCCCAAATGCGAGGGACCCGGGGGCACCCAGCGCCCAGGGTTTTATAGCCCAGAGATTTTTTCGAGGGAAGAATCGAGATGTCGACGTTTATTCCTAGCGGCAAGGATATTAGCCGCAAATGGTACGTGGTGGACGCCAGCGGACAGACGTTGGGCCGTTTGGCCACCAAGGCTGCCAGTGTGCTGAGCGGCAAACTGAATCCCCAATACGTGCCGTACATTGACATGGGCGACCATGTGATCGTGATCAACGCGGAGAAGATCCGGTTGACGGGGCTGAAGGACCAGAAGAAGCTGTACCGGCGCTACACGGGCTTTCCGGGCGGGCTGCGCGAGGAGTCGTTTACGCGGCTGATCAACCGCAAGCCGGAGATGGTTCTGGAACAGGCCATCAAGGGCATGCTGCCCAAGAGCAAGATGGGCCGGCAGATGGCTACGAAGTTGAAGGTGTACCGCGGCGACAAGCACCCCCATGGGGCGCAGATGCCGGTGGCGCTTTAAGACAGGGAACAAGGGACCCAGGGACCAAGGGAACGAGAAAACAGGGACCTAGGGACTAGGAATGCAGGGACTAAGGGATTAGGGAAGACACGGCTGGAAGCAGAGAGCTGACGGCTGAGAGCTAAGAGGAAACGAATGGCAGATCTGGTGCAGTATTACGGGACGGGGCGGCGCAAGAGTGCGATCGCGCGCGTGTTTCTGCGTCCCGGCACGGGCGAGTGGAAGGTCAACGGCAAGAAGTTCGAAGAGCACTTTGTGACGGAACAGCAAAGGGTTTCGGCCAAGCGCACGCTGTTGGTGGCGGAACTGGCGGCGAGCTTCGACGTGCTGACCACGGTGAGCGGCGGCGGCGTGGCCGCGCAGGCCGATGCCGTCAAGATGGGCATAGCCCGCGCCCTGGTCGAGTTCAACCCTGAGCTGCGCAAGCTGCTCAAGGCCGAAGGCCTGATGACGCGCGATGCGCGCCAGAAGGAACGCAAGAAGTACGGCCAGAAGGGCGCGAGAAAGCGGTTCCAGTTCAGCAAGCGCTAAAGCGCTTGCTAGGGACTCAGGGACTTGGGACTAAGGGACTAGGAATGCCAGAACGGCCGGCTTAGTCCCTCAGTCCCGATTCCCTTAGTCCCTGGTTTCACAAATCTCCCCGCGAGGGGAATAAATCCGGGCCACTGCAGAATCCGTCCGGATGCAGTCCACAAAGGAGGACAATTGGCAACCATCACCATGAAGGAACTGCTCGAAGCGGGTGTTCACTTCGGGCATCAAACCAAGCGCTGGAATCCCAAGATGAAGGAATACATCTTCGGGGAGCGCAACGGAATTTACATTATCGACCTGCAGAAGACGCTCAAGCTGTTCAAGGATGCGTCGAAATTTGTAGTTGAGTTATGCGGCAGCGGGAAGACGATTTTGTTCGTCGGCACCAAGCGCCAGGCCCAGGATGCAATTTCAGAAGAAGCCACGCGCGCGGGCATGCCCTACATCAACCAGCGCTGGCTGGGCGGGCTGCTCACCAACTGGGTGACGGTGCAGAAGAGCGTGAAGCGCCTGCAGGAACTGGATGAGATGGCCACCGACGGCCGCTACGACCTGCTGACCAAGAAAGAAGTGATTCGCCTGGAGCGGGAGCGCAAGCATTTGCAGGCCAACCTGGCCGGCATCAAGACCATGAAGCGGCTGCCCGACGCGCTGTTCATCGTGGACTCGAATAACGAGACGATTGCGGTGAAGGAAGCGCGCAAGCTGGGCATACCCGTGGTGGCGGTGGTGGATACCAATTGCGATCCCACGGTGGTGGATTACGTGATTCCGGGCAACGACGACGCACTGCGCGCCATCCGCCTGTTTACCTCGAAGATTGCCGACTCGGCGGCCGAGGGCGTGAACATGCTGGGCGATAAGGCCTTCCAGGAAGAGCCCGCCGAAGCCGCGGCCGCGGAAGAGAGCGGCGAGGCGGCGGAGGCGGCGCCGGTGGAAGAGGTCGATCTGGAGGCGGTTCTGGGCGGCGGCATTCGCAAGGCGCCTGTCGGCGTGGAGGTTATGGCCGATGAGGTCGAGACTGCCGAAGCCGGTCTTTAGTTAATTTCTGCGCGAGACCATGCGCACATTGAGTGGAGCGTGGCCGCTTCGATGGTCGGCCACGCTTTTCTTATGCCGTAAACATGGCGGGCGTAGAGTTTGAAGTTGAATTTATATCCGCGACGCGTTCGCGGACCGGCTGTGGCCGGGGGAAAACAAGAGAGATGACGACAGTGAGTGAAAAAATCGATGCGAAACAGGTGAAAGCGCTGCGCGAGATGACGGGCGCGCCCATGGGCGACTGCCTGAAGGCGCTGCAGGAGAGTAAGGGCGACCCGGAAGCCGCGGTGATTGTGCTGCGCAAGCGGGGCATGGCGTCGGCGCAGAAGAAAGCCGCGCGCGTGACCAATGAGGGCGCAGTGGGCTCCTATGTTCACGCCGGTGGCAAGATTGCCGTGCTGCTGGAACTGAATTGCGAGAGCGACTTTGTGGCCAAGACCGATGACTTCCAGGAGCTGCTGAAGGACGTGGCGATGCACATCGCGGCGAGCGATCCCCGCTACGTGAAGCCCGAAGATGTGACCCCGGAGGATCTGGAGCGCGAGAAAGAGATTTATCGCGCACAGGCGGCGGCGACGGGCAAGCCGGCTCCCGTGATTGAGAAGATTGTGGACGGCAAGATGGCGAAGTTCTATGAAGAGGTTTGCCTGCTGGAGCAGCCGTTTATCAAGGACCAGGCCGTGAGCATCAAGGAACTGATTGCGCAGAAGGTGGGCAAGCTGGGCGAGAACATCACGGTGCGGCGGTTTGCGCGCTTCAAGGTGGGCGCGGCTGACTGGACCGTGGCGCAGACGAAGGCAGTTGAAGCGGCCGAGTAGCGAGGCAGCAGGTCATTAAGAGAGGGTAGCCCGGATGGGCTGCCCTTTTTGCGTCTTTGGCATTGCGGTTTCCCATCCTTTCTGCGATGAGTCTGCCGAAAGGACGAGGCATGGGGCTAAAGAGAAGGGGCAATCCGCGGTGCGGATTGCCCCATTGGTTTTGGCCTGGACTGACGCCGGAGGTTACGGCAGGTAGTAGCGGAACGAGGTGAAGAACATGTTGTCGTCGCCATGCGCGCCGTTGCCGGGGTTTTGGGTGGCTGTGCCGCCATTGCCGGACCAGATATCGCGGCGGATGTTTTGATAGGTGATGCCCTGGCGCAGACGGCCCTTGGGGCCGCTGTAAATGTTGTACCAGTAGCCGGCAACGAATTCCTGCACATCCTTGTTGTTGCCGGCGCAGTTTGCGGGAGCGGTTTGGTTGGCGCCCGCAGCGCCCGCGGAAGTGGAAGCGGGAGCAGTTTCAATCAAGCAGCCGGTCATAGCCGGAGCGTTGGCGATGGAGGTGCCGATGCTCGGGCCGCCGACACCGTAGCCTGTATACGTGTTGCCGCTGGAGTTGGTGCCACTGACAACGAAGTCACGATAAATGTAGTCGCCGCCATAGTTGAGGTAGACGTTGAGGCGCGGTGTGGGGTTCATTTCCACCGTGCTCAGCGCGGAGAAGGCCTTGAGGGGTTCCAGTGTGCCGTTGGGACGAACGGTTACGTCAGCAATGGTCGAGTTGCCATAGCGGCCCACGCCCGTGCCATAGAGGCCCTTGAGGCCGATGGTGAGTTTCTTGTTTGCCAAGGGACCACGGAAACCGCCACCGATGCCGCCGCCCGGTTCCATATCGTTGTAGGGGCTGCCGGTGGTGGGATAGACGCGGTCACGGAAGAAGCGGCCTACGCCGAAGGCTTCCCAGTGTCCCCAACCTGGCTCGACAGCGACCTTGGCCACGAGGTCAGGCGCAAGGTTGAAGGAGTAGTTGGCCTGATTGTCGTAGAGTCCGCCGCCGGTGCCGGTAGAGCCGAAGAGGTAGTTCGAGGGCAAGCCCGATCCGGCCGCGTTCAGAGTCTCGGCGTTCTCAGCCGACATACCGAACCAGGCCTTCGTGCCCATGTTCTTTACTACGCGGAAGCTCTCCTGGCGGGACCAGACGAAGCCCGCATCGTACTGCGCGTCGATGGTAGACGGCAGGGTCTGGGTTCCGCGGGTCAGGCCTGATGCGGTTTCCGTAACCAGCGACCATCCGGTGCCGCCGGAGAAATCCCAGCCACTGGTCGTCTTGGCGTCGGCCCACAGTTCGCGCTGGCGCATCGTGTAGCTGTTCGACTGGTTGTTGTTGGAGGTCGTGCCTGAGCTCAGCCAGTCAGCTTCGTAGTAGCCGGTCATGGTCATGCTGGCAATCTTGCCAGTCGCCTTCAGCGCGACACGCGACTGACGCGCGCTGCCAAAAAACTCGCTTATTCCCGCGCCGTCGGCGTTCTGCAGCGGAACGCTGGTGGCGCCAGTGTTGATGTCGTCGCCGGTCGCGCTTTGACGCCACACGGTTGCAGCTTCAATGAAGCTGCCGGTCGGCGAGAGCGTGATGCCCTTGAACATAATGGCGTCGGGGCTATTGATGGTCTTCTTGATGGCCGTGGTTTCGTCGGAGACCGTGGTGGCGAGCGAAAGCTGGTTGGTTTTCAGATCGCTTACCGTGCTTTGCAACGTGGTGACGGCGTCAGCGTTCTGCGTGAAGGCCGCCTGCTGCGCCTGGGCGTCGGCTTCAGCCTTGTTGGCTGCGGCGCGGGCATCGGCGGCATCCTGCTGCGCCTGGCGAAGTTGGGCATCCTTGGTGGACAGATCGTTTCTCAGGCTGTCGATCTGGGTCTGCATTTCAGTGCGCAGAGCCTGGATCTGGTCTGCGACCGAAGGCTCCGGCGGGGCAGCGGGTCTCTTGACCGGCGCGTGCTTTTTCATCGCCGACCCGGAATGGCTGGTCGAGGGAGTGGTGCTGGTTTGGGCGTGGGCAACAACGAGACTGGCTGCCAGAACGGCCGCGGCAGCCGCGTAGAGTATACGTTTCATTTAGGCCTCTCTGTTCGTTTGGAATCGTTAGGAATCATGGCCGCGCCCGCATGCGCTCATCTCGCACCCGTCTTCTGCGTTGCGGACACTTCAATGAATCGGAAAAATCTGCATTATCCTCATTGGCGCAGAGCAACACGACGATGAGGGCGCGAGGGGAGGCAATTTCGCGACAGCGAAATTCCTGCCCATCGTTCCGCATCCAAGCCTCGCAGAGCAAAGTTAAGATTTGACGAATTCACATACAATTCACAATTGCGGCCGGAACTTTTTCCAGGAGGGAAACGAGCGGGAATTTAACGTCTATTCACGATAACCTTGCTTTTTTGACGTGTGCTGGGTTTCTGGCGTTGCGCGGTTTGGGCCAGCCGTGCCTGACCCGCGACGGTTCGCTACCGCGAGGATGAAACAGGATCGTTGCCGGCGCTGAGGAGATTGGCGAGCAGGCGATATGCGCCCGGCACCAGCTCAGGAAATTGCCGGTGAAGCGCAAAGGCGACATATATATAGATGCCTTTGCCGCGATGAGCGACGAGCAACCCGCCGCGTTGCGGGTCCTGGCCGGGGTCGGCGGTTTCAGTGAGCGCGGTGTAGCCGGGATCCCAGTGATCGAGGAAGCCGTGGCCGCGTTCTTCGAACCATCCATCGAAATCGGCGGCGGTGATGCGATTGGGCGTGGTGAGGAGCGGGTTGGAGGGATCGAGCAGCTTGACGGGGGCCTGCTCGTCGACGACGCGTTCGGCCATGCCTTTCATGGCCAGCGGCAAGGGAGCGGGAAAGTTGTTGCTCTGGTACTGCACAATGAGCGTTCCGCCGCGTTCGACGAAGGCTTCAAGCCGCGATTCGGCACCGGCGAGCTCCGGGCGCACGGAGTAGGCGCGAATGCCGATGACAAGCACGTTCCACTGCGAGAGATCGGCGGTGGCGAGCTCGTCGTTGGTGAGGAGATGCGGGGCGATGCCTAGCGCCTCAATGGCTTCAGGGACGGTGTCGCCGGTGCCCATCACGTAGCCGACGCGGAGCCCGGGCGCGAGCTTCACGTCGACTTTGCGCGTGCGCAAATCGGCGGGCTTGTATTGGTTATAGGGCAGCAGGCCGGTGTATCCGATGCTTTGCCAGCCGGAGGTGTAGTCTTTGCCGTCGACGCGAGCGACGGCCTGAATGGTGTAGGCGCGCGCGGCCACGTCGCCGGCGGGAGAGACGGAAAAGACCAGCGGTTCGGTGTCGCCTGCGGTCTTGAGATGGAAGGCTTGCTGCGCGGGATTGGAGCGCCATCCTTCGGGGAGCTTGAGATCGACGGTGCCGTCGGCGGCGCGCTCGGCATGGACCGTGACGCGCACGGGCAGAGGAGAACCGTCGAGAGGCAGAAGCCGTGCTTCGGGCTCGACGCGCACGCCGATGGCGGGCGTGACGACGAGAGGCTGGTAGACGCCGCCCACTCCAACGACGTGGGCCAGCGTTTGCATCACCATGCCGAGACGGATGGGAACGCCGTCGAAGACGAACTCCGCCCAGGCGCTGAGGGGATAGGGCGGGAAGGAGCGCTCGCGCCAGGATTGGTTTGCAATGTCGTAATAAGGTTGCTCGGTGGTGGGGCGCGTGAAATACGGCGCGGTGGGCGGGGCGTCGGCGGGAACGTGCAGGTGAAGGAGCGCATCGGAACCTTGCTGCGCGCCAGTGGGCTCGCCCTTTGTCCATGTGGCGCCAGATACGGATTCAGTCCAGGTTCTGGAGAGATGAGCGCTGGCTGTGGCGCTGAAGGTGTGCACGCGGACGCTGAAGTCTTCTCCGGGATACACGCTGCGCGCCGTTTCGTCGGCCGATGCACCGCGGCCTCCGCCGTAGCCCTGGCTCCCGTCTCCTCCCGCCGTGAAGGCGATGAGGTCCAGACCGAGCAGATCTTTCAATGCGATTTGGAACTGGTTGATTTTTTCGCCCAGCTCGAATGCGAGATCGGATTTTGCCTGGGCGCTCAGGTCGCTGGTTTTTATGTGCGCGTAGAGATCGATGGTCTCGCGATAGATGGGGACGAGTTTGTGCGCACCGTCGACGCCGCCTTGATCGCGGCAGTCGGCGATGAAGGCATCGAGGTCGGACTGAGTTTTTTTCAGGCCATCGCTGAGCCAGGCGGGAGGAGCGTTTCCGGCTAGCCGTGTGAGGCCGGAGATGCTGGCGTCGATGTTGACTTTTTGATTGTGGAAGAGGCTGGTGTTGGTCGCGTTCGCGTTTGCGCTTGCCGCGGAAGGCGCGACTGCCCACAGGTGATAGCTCGACGAGTCGGGCGCGCTGAGCGCGGGATTGGCGCCGCCGTATTGCGACATCTGCTTGCCCCATCCCTCGCGCGCAATCTGCACATAGGTGCGGCCGAGCACCGGGTCCCATGTACCTACGGGAATCGTCACGTCGGCTTTGGGCGCACCCTCCGTCCACTCGCCGGTGACGTAGTTATGAAACCGGGCAGGCGCCCACTTGCCGGTGGCGTAGTCGAACATTTGACCGTTTTCGATGCGCGCGAACGGCGCACGCGAGTAGACGGCGAGCGGCTGCCAAGGCTCTAGTCCACCCTGCAACTGCTCGGGAAAGACTTTCGGATCACCCGCGACCTTGAAGGCTTCCTGCGCAACTTCGCCCGAGACCTGGTGATGGCCGTGGCCGTCGCTGGGTCCGCCGACAAAGGTGGAGAGGATGATCTGCGGCCGGACCTTGCGTACGGCCAGCACCGCGTCGTAAAGCACGCGATCGTGGCCCCACTTGGCGAAGGCCTCTTCCTGGGTCTTGGAGAAGCCGTAGTCGGCCTCAGTGCCCCAGAGCTGCTGCGCGCCGTAATGCTCGTCGGCCTTGAGCAATTCGTTGGTGCGGATGAGGCCCAGCGCATCGTAACTCTCGGCCGACATGGCGTTCTGCCCGCCTTCGCCACGCGTGAGGGTGAGCAGCGTGACGCGCACGCCGAGGCCGCGCGAGAGATAGGTCATGAGCGCGCCGTCTTCGTCGTCGGGATGCGCGACGATGACTAGCACACTGGCGGTGGTGCCGAGGCGTTTGAGCGTCTGCTCGACATCGGCGGCGCCGCGGTCTTCCGGCAGCGGCAGGGCTTCAACGGACGGTTCGGGTAACGGAATCTGCGACAGCTCGGTGTCTGGCGGCGACGGCGCTGGCTGCTGCGCGGAAAGCGATGCGGGGCGGGCGCTCAGCACAAGGGCGGCGATGGCGGTTACTACGGCCGCTGAATGCAGTTTGCGGGGCAACGAAATCATCATCGACAGTGTACAAGGTGGCGTACGACTCCACGATGTTTGATGCTCGGTTGGGGCGTGAGTTTAGGCTCGTGCCATCCCCGGTCCCCAAATGCGAGGGACCGGGGGCACCTAGGTTGTGCTGCACTGAAGAAAACGAAAAGCAACCGCAGGTCCTTCGACTCGTCCCGGCACGCCGGGACTCGCTCAGGATGACATCCGATTTTTGAAGGCTCAAGATGAAGGAAGGATGGGCACCGCGCGGGTCTGGAGATCCGCACTACCGCCGGTCAGGAGACCGGCTGTACCCCTCTACCGCCAGTCGTCGCGGGCGCTGGTGAGGCCCTGATTCATCAGCGCGTCAAAGCCGGCGTGCTTCTTGATGAAAATCTCGCTGAATTGGCGGTCCTGGCGGAGCAAAATGGCCTGCAGGCGGACGAGCTCAAGAAGCGCGAGAAACATGGCGATGAGCGCGCGCTCTGACTTGGTGTGGCTGAGCAGGCGGCGCAACGCGACCGGCTTATCTTCCATGGTGAGGCGGCGCGCCAGGAACTGGATCATCTGGCTGACCGTGACCGAGTCTTCTTCCACATCGAGGATGGGGCGATTGCGCGCGCGCTCGATAATGCCGCTGAAGACGCGCACCAGGTCGGTGGTGTCGGCGGCGATCTCCGGCTCCGCGCCGGCATCCTCCTGGAACTCGCGGATGCCGGGATTGGTCCACGTGGCAGCTTCGAGCATTTGCTTTTCGTGCAGCATCTGCGCGGCGTTCTTGAAGCGCTCGTGCTCGAGCAGCCGCTCGACCAGCTCGCGGCGCGGATCTTCGGCGGCGTCGTCGGGCCCGGAGGGTGCGCGCGGCAGCAGCATCCTGCTCTTGATGTGGATGAGCAGCGCGGCGGTGTAGATGAAATCTCCAGCCACATCCATGTCGCCGGCGCGCAACTGGTCGACATAGGCCAGAAACTGCGC
>Ga0181518_10000312_pt1 | contig 56406 bp, 46 predicted proteins | sample PEATcosm2014_Bin_28_FD_119751 | JGI IMG/M metagenome (GOLD analysis project Ga0181518, IMG submission 119751) | Peatland microbial communities from MTU Mesocosm Facility, Houghton, MI, USA - PEATcosm2014_Bin01_60_metaG | ecosystem: Environmental > Terrestrial > Soil > Wetlands > Peat | place...
AAAGTCGCCCGAAGAGCTGCGCAGCTATCGCTGGCTCGGCAAGAACGATCTGCGCTCGTTCGGCCACCGCTCGCGGTTGCAGCAGCTCGGCTATGACCGCGCCGACTGGGTCGGCAAGCCGGTGATCGGCATCATCAATACCTGGAGCGACATCAACGCCTGCCACGGCCATTTGCGCGCCCGGGCGGAAGACGTGAAGCGCGGCGTCTATCAGGCCGGGGGCTTTCCCATCGAGCTGCCGGCGATGTCGCTCGCCGAGCCGATCGTAAAACCGTCGACCATGATGTACCGCAATTTCCTCGCCATGGAGTGCGAGGAGTTTTTGCGCAGCCATCCGATCGACGGCGCGGTGCTGATGGGCGGCTGCGACAAGACCACGCCCGGCCTGATCATGGGCGCGATCAGCATGGGGCTGCCGGCGATCTATGTGCCGGCCGGCCCGATGCTGCGCGGCAACTGGCGTGGGCATGCGCTCGGCTCCGGCTCCGACGCCTGGAAATACTGGGACGAGAAACGCGCCGGCCGCATCGGCGACGAGGAATGGAACGAGATCGAGGGTGGCATCGCTCGCTCGTTCGGCACCTGCATGGTGATGGGCACCGCGGCGACCATGATGGCGATCACCGAAGCGCTCGGCCTGTCGCTGCCCGGCGCATCGTCGATCCCGGCGCCGGACGCCAGCCATCCGCGCATGTGCGCGGCGAGCGGCCGCCGCGCCGTCGAGATGGTTTGGGAGGATTTGAGGCCGGACAAGATTCTGACGCCGGCTGGCTTCGACAATGCCATCCGCGTCCACATGGCGCTCGGCGGCTCGACCAATGCCATCATTCACGTCATTGCCATGGCGCGCCGCGCCGGCATCGCGCTCGACATGCAGCGCTTCGACGACATTTCGCGCCAAGTGCCGGTGATCGCCAACATCACGCCGTCAGGAAAATTCTTGATGGAGGATTTTTTCTTCGCCGGCGGGCTGCGCGCGCTGATGGCGCAGATGAAGGATATGCTCGACCTGAGCTGCATCACCGTCAGCGGCCGTACGCTCGGCGACGCAATCGCCGACAGCAAGGTGCACCTGCCCGACGTCATCCATTCGCTCGACCAGCCGCTTTATCCAGAGGGTGCGACCGCCGTGCTCACCGGCAATCTCGCGCCGCGCGGTTGCGTGATGAAGCCCGCCGCGGCCGAAAAACGCTTCCTGGCTCACCGCGGCAAGGCGATCGCATTCGAGAACTACGATCACATGGCGCGCGAGGTCGAGCGCGACGATCTCGACGTCACGCCCGACCATATTCTGGTGCTCAAGAACGGGGGTCCGAAGGGCGGCCCCGGTATGCCAGAATGGGGCCAACTGCCGATCCCGAAAAAGCTCTTGAAGCCCGGCGTGCGCGACATGCTGCGCATCTCGGACGCGCGCATGAGCGGCACCAGCTACGGCGCCTGCATCCTGCATGTCGCGCCCGAAAGCTATGTCGGCGGGCCATTAGCACTGGTGCAGACCGGCGACGAGATCGAGATCGACGTCGCGGCGCGGAAAATCCATCTTCACGTCAGCGACGAAGAGCTCGCCCGCCGCCGCGCCGCCTGGACGCCGCCGCCGCCGCACTTTTTGCGCGGCTATGGCGCGATGTATTCCGAGCACATCGGCCAGGCCGACGAGGGCTGCGATTTCGATTTTCTCGCGGGCACGCAACGCACGGCCGAGCCGGAGATTCATTGACGACAAGAGCGGCGCGAAGCATCACGCGCTGCGTCCAACGGGAAGGACAATCATGACTCGCATTCGTTGGTTTGCAGCCGCGCTCGTGTTGCTGTTCGCTGCGATCATGCCGGCCGCCGCCCAAAGCCCGGCGTTTCGCGTCGATCCGTTCTGGCCAAAACCGCTGCCGAACAACTGGATCCTCGGCCAGGTCGGCGGCATGGCGATCGACGCGCAGGACAATATCTGGGTATTCCAGCGGCCGCGTTCGCTGACCGATGACGAGAAGGGCGCGGCGCTGACGCCGCCGCGGTCGAAATGCTGTGTGCCGGCGCCGTCGGTGCTGGTGTTCAATCAAGCGGGCGACGTCGTCAAATCGTGGGGCGGGTCGGGCGACAATCTGGGCTACGACTGGCCGCTGCAGGAACACGCCATCCTGGTCGACAACAAAAGTTTTGTTTGGCTGAGCGGCAACGGCAAAGGCGACAGCATGGTGCTGAAGTTCACCACCGACGGCAAATTCGTCAAACAACTCGGCAAGCGCGGCCCGCTGACCTCGAGCACGGATTTGAGCCAGTTCGGCCTGGTGGCTGCGCTCGAGCTCGATGCCAAGGCCAACGAAATCTACGCCGCCGACGGCTACGGCAATCACCGGGTCGCGGTGCTCGACGCCGATAGTGGCGAGATCAAGCGCATATGGGGCGCCTACGGCAAACCGCCGACCGACGACGATCTGCCGGCCTACAATCCGGATTCGCCGCAATTCGCTAGTCCGGTGCACTGCATCGCGCTAGCCAAGGACGGTCTCGTTTTCGTCTGCGACCGCAGCATCAACCGCGTGCAGGTCTTTCACAAAGACGGCAGCTTCGTCCGGCAATACGTGTTCGATCCCGCCACCAAGGGCTCGGGCTCGAGCTGGGGCCTGGCGTTCTCGCCGCTCGACAAGAAGCAGAAATTTTTCGTGCTGATCGATGGCACCAACAATGTGATGGAAACGGTGCGCCGCAGCGACGGCGCCGTGGTCGGCACCTTCGGCCGGTCGGGCCGCGAGACCGGCGAATTTCACTGGGTGCACGTCGGCAAGTTCGACTCGCGCGGCAATTTTTACACCGGCGAGGTCGATACCGGTAAGCGCCTGCAGAAATGGGTGCCGGTGGAGTAGTGGGCGATCACGCCGCCGGCTGAATGACGGCGCGGCATTCGCCGAAGCCGATGCGCGGATAACCGGGTTTGGCGCAAAAGCCGCGGAAGATGATCTCGTCGCCGTCTTCGATGAAGCCGCGTTTTTCGCCACCCGGCAGTTCGAGCGGCTCGCGGCCACGTGCGGTGAGTTCCAGGAGACTGCCCCAGCTCGATTTCTCCGGGCCCGATACCGTGCCCGATCCGATCAGGTCGCCGATCTCGAGATTGCAGCCGTTGCTGGTTTGGTGCGCGACCATCTGCGCGATGGTCCAATACATCAGCGCGAAAGAAGTTTGTGTGATGCGCGCGGGCGCAGCGCCGTTCTTGCGCATGGTCTCGGTTGATAAATAGGTTTCGAGCGTGATGTCGAGCCCGCCGTTCGCCTGATCTTCGGCGTCGGCGAGATATGGCAGCGGGGCGGGATCACCCTCCGGTCGCTTGTAAGCGGCGGTGCGGAATGGCGCCAATGCTTCAGCGGTCACCACCCATGGCGAGACCGTGGTGCCGAAATTCTTGCCGAGGAACGGCCCGAGCGGCTGAGATTCCCAGGCCTGGATGTCGCGCGCCGACCAGTCGTTGAGCAGGCAGTAACCGAACACGTGATCGGCGGCCTTGCCGACCGGAACGGTTGTACCGAGTTCGGTGCCCATGCCGACGAAGGCGCCGAGCTCGAGCTCGAAATCGAGATTGCGCGACGGCCCATAGCTCGGCACCTCCTCATTCTGGCCCTTGCGTTGGCCTTGCGGCCGTTTCACCGGCGTGCCGCTGACGCGCACCGACGAGGCGCGACTGTGATAGGCGACCGGCACATATTTGTAGTTTTGCGCCAGCGGATTGTCGGGGCGGAACATGCGGCCGGCATTGCTGGCGTGGAAGATGGAGGCAAAAAAATCGGTGAAGTTGCGGAATGCCACCGGCAGCCTGATCTCCGCATTCGCCATCGGGGTCAGATGCTGGCTGATGTTTTTGTTGCCGTGCTCGGCGCTCAAGGCGCGCGACAGGCCGAGCCGCAGCGCCGACCAGGCCTGCGGCCCGAGCGACATGATGAGGTTGAGAAACGGCGCCGCGCCGGCGCGCGCCGCTTCGGCGGCAAGGCCTTCGAGCGCGGGGCCGGCTGCCGCGACATCGAGAATCCGGTCGCCGATCGCGACGCCGACCCGCGGCGGCATTCCCGCGGCCGGGCAGAAAACGCCGAACGGCAAATTCTGGATCGGGAATTCGCTCTCAGGCGGGTTGGCGCTTTCGACCCAGCTGCGCCGGGCCGGATCATGGGTTTCGTTGAGGGGTAGTGCCATTTGTGGAGGGACTCTATGCAGGAGTGTGCTGTGGGATGCTAGCGGGTTTCTGCTATGAAGCCGATATGGATATACAATCCGCCGGCCCTTGGGAAATCGTGCCGTGAGCGTCATCGGGGAGCTGGCATCCTTCGTCGCCCGAGCCAAGGCGTCCGACTTGCCGGCGGCGGACCGGGAGCGGTTGCGGCTGCATTTCATCGATACCGTGGTCGCCGCGCGGGTTGGCGCCTTGATCCCCGAGGGCAAAGCGCTGCAAAGCCTGGGCGACGACGGCGCGCTGGCTATCCGCATCGGCCGGCAGGCGGCGGCGATCCGGCTCACCGAGATCGACGATATTCATTTGCCGTCATGCACCACGCCGAGCGCAGGCGTCGTTCCGGTGGCGCTGATGCTGGCGGCGCAGCAGCAAAAATTTGACGTGGGCGAAGTCGCAAGCGCGATCTGGGCCGGTACCGAGATCATGACCCGAATCGGCGTCGCGGTGCGCGGGCCGGAAATTCTTTATCGCGGTATCTGGCCGACTTATCTCGCCGCGCCGGTCGCGGCGGCGGCAACCTCGGCGCGCCTTATGGGACTGTCTGAGGAGCGCACCGGCCACGCACTGTCGCTCGCGGTGATGCTGATGGCCGGCGGCGTCGGCCGCATCCATGGCGCGCCATCGGGGCGCTGGTTTCTCTATGCCAACGCGGTTGCCGCCGGCGTTGCCGCGGCCGAGGCGGCGCGCGCCGACTATCGCGGCGATCCGGATATTTTGGACAAGACCTGGCTCACCGACAGCCATGGCATCGCGCTCGAACGCGAGCGGCTCACAGAAAAGCTCGGCATCAGTACCGTCTATGCCGCGCTGAGCCTGAAACCCTTCTGCTCGGCCAAACAAGGGATCGCGGCCATCGAAGCGTTTCGCGCCATCCTCGATCGCGGCGTGAGGGCCAAGACGATTACCAAGGTACGGGTGCGCGTGCCGCCGGCCTATGCCGGCATGATCGCGAGCCGCGCCGAGCCGGGCGCCCGGCAATCGACCATGGTGAGCGTCGCCCATCAGATCGCGCTCGCGGCGCTGGATGCGGAGCGCCTTTACGATGTCGATCGCAGCGCGGCGAAGGCGGATGCGGACGTGTCGGAATTTGCCGGCAAGGTCGAGGTCATCGCCGATGTCCGGCTCGACGCCTACTATCCGCAACATTGGCCCGCCGAAGTCGATGTCGAGGCCAACGGTGAAGTCCACCAGCAGCGCGTCGTCGAGGCCATCGGCGATCCCGAGCATCCGCTGGACCGTGCCGGCATTCTCACCAAGGCGCACCGCGTGCTCGATCCGTTGATTGGCAACGACGGCACCGCCGAATGGCTGGAAACGGCTGGCGCTGCGCTCGATGACGCAACCGCGTGCCGCAAGCTTGCCGCGGTATTCGCCAAGGGTTTTTAGGGAGCGATGCGTGCCCGGAATCGTCACAAAAACCATGCACTGCGCCGGCGGCCTTCCGGCGTTTCTCGCCATGCCGGCGGGCGGTGGCGGCGGCGAAAAAATCCCGGCCATTGTGCTGATGCACGAACGCTACGGCTTGGTGAAGCATACCTGCGATCTCGCCGAGCGCTTTGCCCGTGACGGCTTTGTCTGCATCGCGCCGGATTTATTTTACCGGCATCCGGACCAGGAGGCTCTGCATCGCGGCGACGTCGGTTATCCGATCAAGGACACCGAATCCAACGCGCACATCGCAACGGCGATTGCCGAGCTCGACAAGCTGCCGCGAGTGGATCGCGGCAAGATTGCCATCAAAGGCGTGTGCCAGACCGGCCGCCACCCGCTGGTCTACGCCGCCGAGCATCCGATCGCCGCGGCGCTGATCTGGTACGGCGCGGCCGGCGACAAGGAATGGAAAGCCAGCGAGCAATTCCCAAAGCCGCTCGATGACGTGATCGCGCGCATCGATTGTCCGGTGCTCGGCGTTTTCGGCGAGGCCGACCACGTGATCTCGCTGGCCGATGTGCGGCGCCTGCGCGACAGTTTCGACCGCCACGACAAGACCTATACGATCAAAGTTTATCCCGGCGCGCCGCACGGCTGGCTCAACGACACCATGCCGGGCCGTTATCGCCGCGATGCGGCCGAGGCGGCGTGGGCGTTTCAGCTGGCGTTTCTCAAGAAGGTGTTCGATCCGGGGTATGACAAATCGCGTCGTGTGCAAATTTACGAATCCGAGCACGCCAGCGATTACGATTTCACGAAAAACAAGCGCCTGGCGTGACGGCGACCGCCGAGGATGAACCGCCGCCTGCTCTTCGCCATCGTTTCCACCGCCTTCGTTGAGCAGGCAGTCATCACCATCGCCCGCGTCGCCACGACCTATCGCGCCGTCGAGCTCGATCTGTCGGTGGTCTGGCTCGGCGTCATCACCGCAGTCTATGCCGTCCTGCCCATCGTCATCGGCGTGCCGATCGGGCGCTTCATCGACCGCGGCTATGATGCGGTGACGACCTGGATGGGCGGCGGCCTGCTGATCGTCGGCTGCGCGGGGTTCGTGTTGTTTCCCAATCTCGCGGGGATTCTGGTTGCCACGGCAATCATCGGCACCGCGCATCTGTTGTTCGTGGTTAGCCAGCAGATCCAGTGCACGCGGTGCGGCAGCGGTCCGGGCGCGATGGAGCGCGCCATCGGCAATTACATGGTCGCCAATGCGGCGGGGCAGGGCGTCGGTCCCTACATCGTCGCGCTTGCCGGCGGCTCGGCGAGCGTTCCGCCGACGCACTTACTGTTTGCAATAAGCCTTGGCGGCGCCGTCTTAACCATGGCCTTCGCTTTCCTGACCCAATCCACCGGCGCGCATAAATTGCCGGTCGACCGCGTCAAGGTGCCGCTGCGCGACCTGCTGTTCGCGCCCGGCCTGACCACGATCATCGTGGTCAGTGTCGTCACCGTGGTGGCGCAGGACCTCATCGTCGTCTACCTGCCGCTGCTCGGCTCCGAGCGCGGCCTGAGCGTCGACGCTGTCGGCACGCTGCTCGCCATCCGCGCGGTCGCCTCGATGCTGTCACGGCTGATATACGCGCGGCTTCACGTTGCCTTTGGCCGTATCCCGCTGACGCTGACCAGCACGTTCGTCAGCGCGGTTGCCTATGCGCTCTTGGCTTTTCCGTTGCCGCTCCCGGTGTTGTACGCCGCCATTGCGGTCGCCGGATTCGCCTTGAGCATTTCGATCACCGCCAGCATTGCCGGCGTGCTCACCATCGCCAGCGGCGGCGCCATCGGGACGGCGAATTCGCTACGCACCATGGCGAGCCGCATCGGCCAGTCGATCATTCCGATCGTGGCGAGCCTGGTTGCGGCGGCAACCGGGACCGGCAGCATCTTCGTGATCATCGGCATAGGCCTCGCCGCGTCCAGTGCCGCCGTCCGCTTCGACAGTAAGCGCACCGATTCATCGGCGCGCTAACGGCCTTCGTTCTTTTTCGCCGGCTTGCGCGGTCCGGCGGGCGCGCGTTGTGGACCCGGCAGCGCTCCGGGTTGCCGCTGCAAGGCCGGCCGAGCGCCAGGTTGCTGCTGCAACGTCGGAGCATTCGGTCGACCGCCGGGCGGGACTGCTCCGGGTTGCTGTTGCAGCGTCGGCCGTGAACCGGGTTGTTGTTGCGTCGGCGGCGCGCCGGGCCGCTGTTGCTGAGTAGGCCTGGCGCCCGGCTGTTGTTGTTGCGGCGTCGCGGGCGCACCGGGTTGCTGTTGCGTCGGCCGCGCGCCGGGTTGTTGTTGTAATGGCTGACGTTGTCCGGGCGACGGCAGTGGCTGTCCGCCCGGCACGGTCCGCAGCTCTGGCCGTTGCTGAGGCAATCCCGGCCGCTGCTCGCGTCCCGGCAACTGGCCCGGCCGCTGCTGCTGCAATCCCGGCCGTTGCTCGCGTCCCGGCAGCTGGCCCGGCCGCTGCTGGTTGGGTTGATTAGGCCGCTGCGGATTGCGCTGCTGCTGGAACGTCGGGCGCTGCTGATTGATCTGGCGGCCGACGGCGCGCGCCGCGAACGTCTGGCGCACGAAGGTGCGGTCGCGCTCTGCTTCCTCCCGGGAAATCTGCAACGGCGCCGCGGTGAAGCGGCCGCCCGCTCCGGGCCGGATCGCGAACCCGGTGGCGCCGCGCGACAGGATGCCGAGTTGCGCACCATCGCGGCCGAAAACTTCGATGCGGCCGACCCGGCCGTCGGCGTCGGGATAGAGCTTGATGGAAACCTGGCCGCCGGCGGCGCCGCCCTCGGGCACTTCGACCAGACCGGTGGTGCCGCGAATGCCCAGCGTCGAAGTCGGCGTATCGATGCGCATATTGCCGGTATGGGCGACCTCGGCGGCGACGAAAGCCGCGGTCCCGCGCACGACGTTGAACACGGCGGCGTTGTCGGTGCCACCCTCCTGATAGACGAACTCGTCCACGGCAAGTTGCGTGTTCGGCTTCAGCGTGAACGTGGTCTCGTCGTCGAAGGTGATGCCGAGCGTGCCGTCAGTGTTGGTTTGCAACACGTCATTTTTGTAGACCGGGTCGCGGAGTTGGAGCGCGCTGGTGGCATTATTGCGCGTGACCGAGGCGGTGCCTTGCAGTGTCGCGACGCTGCCGACCGCATCTGGAGTTTGCTGCGAAGTTGGCGCGGCGGGTTGGCTCGCGGCCGGGGGCGCCGGTGGGGTCGTAGGCGGCGTCAGTGGCGTCGGCGCTTGCGCCAGGCGGGCCGGTCCCGGTACATCGGCTTGCGCGCGCGCATCCGTGCCCAAAACCATGACGCTGCCCAAGATGAGCATAGTCAGCGCAAACTTCGGGCAGGCCATTCGGGAGGCTCGATGGATTTGACGCAATTCTTCAGTGTCGGCGATCTTGCAGTGCGCGAAAACGACTTGTCCAGCAGCATGGGTCCGAATTCCGGCGACAGTTGGACCCCTCGCGCGGCCGCGCCGGAGGCTGGTATAATCATGCCGCGGCAGTGCCGAGGACAGTGGACGGATTGGCGTAAGTATGTTGGGTAATTCGGTGGCCGCGCCTTCTGGCACCACGCTTGCTGGTACCTCGCTTGCGGAAGAACGGCGCCAGCGCCTCACGGCTGCCATGCGCGAGGCCGGCATCGGCCACATGGTGCTGTACGGCAATGCCTGGCAGGGCGATTACCTGCGCTACGGCGCCGATTTCGGCATTCTCGAAGGTCACGGCATCGCGCTGATCGCCGCCGATGGCGAGGTCGAATTGTTCCTCGACAGCGCCACCGACGCCCAGCGCGCCGAGCTCGAAGCGCCGCAGGTGAAGGTGCAGCTCGCGCCCGACATCGCGCGCGCGGTCGGCGCGCGCCTCGATCGCGTCGCCAACGCGCACATCGCCGCCGCGCCGCGGCGGTTTTTGCCGCACTGGCTGGCCGACGCGACGCGAAGCTTTAAGCTCGACGATGCAACCGCGCTGGTCGACCGGCTGCTGATGCATAAGAGCGCGGGCGAGATCGCGGCGGTGCGCCGCGCCGCGCAGATTGCCGACGAGGCCTATGTCGAGTTTTTGCGCGCGGTGCGGCCGGGCCGGCGCCAATATGAGATCGTCGCCGATATCGAGGCGCATCTGCGCCGCAAAGGCTGCCCGGACAATTTCATGATCATCGGGTCGGGCGGCAAGGATGTGTTCGGCATGACGCCGCCGTCGGAACGCCGCATCGCCGCGGGCGATCTGGTCACGACCGAACTGACGCCTGCCGTGGAAGGCTACTTCGCCCAGATTTGCCGCACGCTGGTGGTCGGCAAAGCTAGCGAGGCGCAGCGCCGCGCCTTTGCCGTCTTCGTCGAATCGCTGGAGGCCGGTATCGCCGCGGTGCGGCCCGGCGTGCGCGCCGCCGATGTGGCGAAAGCCGAGAACGACGTGTTCCGCAAATACGGGCTCGGCGAATACACCACCAGCCAATGGACGCGCGTGCGCGGCCACGGCATGGGGATGTTCGCCGACTCCAAGCCGCACATCCTGGAAGACGTCGACACCGTGTTGGAACCGGGCATGACGCTGATCGTGCATCCCAACACCTACCATCCCGACGCCGGCTATATCGTGCTCGGCGATGCCATCGTCGTGACCGACGACGGCGCCGAGGTGCTGTGCAAGACGCCGCGCCAATTGTTCGAAGTCGCCGCGTGAGCGAGAAGAAGCAAAAACAATGCGCCGCGGCCTGATCGCCCGCTCTCTTGTCGAATTGCCCGACGCCGTATTCGACGCGCGGCTCGATCGCCTGCGCACGGCGATGCAGGCGGCTCACCTCGACGCGCTGGTCGTCTATACCAACAATACGCGGCCGGCCGGCGTGTCGTGGCTCGCGGGCTTCGTGCCGTATTGGTCGGAAGCGGTTCTGGTGGTGCCGCGCCAGGCGGCGCCGTATCTGGTCGCGGCGTTGAGCTTTCGCGTCAAACCCTGGATCGAGCGGGTCAGCCGTGTGGCGGACGTTTTGCATACGCCGCGCATCGGGTTGAAAGCCGCGCAGCAGATTGCCGCGGCGCAAGCTGATGCGGCGGTGGGCGTCGTCGATTTCGACGGCCTGCCCGCCGGCATCGCCGAAGATTTGCGCGACGGCGGCCCGCAACTCACTTGGCACGATGCGAGCGCGCTGTTCGCCTCGCTTCGCGCCGTAGCCGATCCGGCGGAGATCGCGCTTGCGTCAAGAGCCGCCGACATCGGCCATCGCGCGTTGTCTGCCGCCCAAGGCGAGACGCTCAACGAGATGATCGCCGGCGTGGAAAGCAAAGCGCGGGCGCTTGGCGCCGAAGAAATCTACGTTGCGGCGGCCCCGGATCTTGAGCGCGACGCGCGGTTTCGCCGCATCGAGGGTGAAGCCGGGTTCGGCAAGACTTTCGCATTGCGCGCCACGGTGGCTTACAAGGGAACGTGGATTCGCCTCGTCCGCTCCATGTGCGAAACCGCGATCGCGCAGGAGGCAGCAGCGCGCTTTGCGCAAGCCGTCGCGTCGCTGCCGAGCGATCGCGGCTTTGCCGGCTTTCGCTCCTGGCTGGTGGAAGGCTGCCGCGTGACGCAGCCGCTCGATGCGCTGATCGGAACGCGCCTCGGCGAAGGACATCCGCCGCCGCCGGGCGCGCTGGTCTCGGTACAGGCGGCGCTTGCTGTTGACGGCCAAACTGTGCTGCTCGGCGCGCCGGCGTTGATCGGTCGATCCGGCGAAGCGTCAAGCCTGATCGCCGATCCGCTTTACGATTGAACAAAGGCGGCTAAGTTCCGATCAGGACGGCGACACGCCGCTTTGCATCTGCAACTCGCGCAGCCGCTGGTTCTCGCTCACGCGCCGCTTGCCCTCGGCATCGATGGCGCGCGCCAATTCGGGATGATGCGCGGTGAGCGTGCGGAAATCGGCGAGATCGAGAATCAGAAGCGTCGACGGCTGCGTCGTCACCACATTGGCGCTGCGGACCGAATCGCCGAGTAGCGCGAGCTCGCCGAAGAACGCTCCCGTCTCTAGCCGAACCGGCGTCGGTTTGACGTCGACCTCCACTTCGCCGTCGGCGATGAAATACATGCAATCGCCGACCCGGCCGCGGCGGATCACGGCGGTCCTAGCCGGCACTTCGAGCCGCCGCAGCATGTGGGTGATCTCGGCAATCGCCGACGGATCGAGCGTCTGGAAAAACGGCACCTTGCTGACGAGATCCCAGGTCTGGATGAAATTGCGCCGCCGGCTTTCGGCGGCGAAACCGGTGGCCAGAATACCGGTCCACAATCCGAAAGTGGCAATGCCGCAGATCATCACGACGGCGCCGAGCAAGTGGCCGAGATGGGTGCGCGGCACCTCGTCGCCATATCCGGTCGTGGTCAGCGTTACCACCGCCCACCACAACGACTGCGGCAGCGAGCCGAACGCCGCGGGCTGCTCGTCGCGCTCCAGCACATGCATGGCGGCGGACGACAGGAACAGCACGATCAGGAACAGCGCCAAGACGCTGGCGAGCGGTCTTGCCTCGAGCACGAAGACGCGCGCAAGCTGGGCGAAGCCCGGCGAATTTTGCGCCAGCTTGAGCACCCAAAGCGACGCCCATAGCCACGCCGTCGGCTGCGCCACGCCGCAGGCGAGCGCAATCGGGACCGGAAAAATCGCGACCAAGTCCACGATCCCCGAAGCCGAGAGCAGATAATTTCTGGCTCTGCCGGCTTGAAGGGCAGCCTGGGCGCGGACGTAGCCCTCGACCGCGAAATATGCCAGACAGCACCACAGACAGGCGCTCAGCCAGAAATCGGCCGACTTCTGCAAATCCGATACCGTGAACGCCGTCATGGCGGCGAGCCCGATGGCCAGCACGAACATGCGGCCGAGCGACGATGCCCCGAAACGGCGAAGCGGCGCGGTATAATGCGCGAGATTTGTAAGCGCGATCGGCAGCTTCACGCGGGCCCCTTCAGTGGCCATGAGGGATGTGGTTCTGGACCCACACAGCACAATAAATTACGCCGTGGACATGCGAACAGCCAGTCGAATTTGTCACATGGTTGGGGTGTAGGGTCCTTTCCAGTAAGGCAATTCATACTGGCTTAACGGCGGGTTGCTTGCAGTCGAGGATTTCCCGCCGCGTCCGCGATTGCGGCGCAGACGGGTGGTGGAGGGTGACTATGCAATTCATGCATTGGAATGAGCTTTTCAACGCCTGTGCTGCGCTCTTTATCGTAGCGACCGCATCGTCGAAGACGATGGTGCCGCTGCGCATCCTCTCCATCGTCGCCAATTGCTTTCTGATCTTTTCCTACGCGGTGACGCACACCTATGTCCTGCTGGCCCTGCAAGCCATAACGTTGCCGGTCAACGGCTATCGTCTTTACCAGATGGTCGCCCTTATCAGGAACGTACGCGAGTCGGTTCGCGGCAACACTTCGATGGATTGGCTCAAGCCCTTCATGACCGGGCGTCACTTCAATAAGGGCGACATCCTGTTCGCCAAGGGCGAGCCGGCAAACGAGATGTTCTGCACGGTATCGGGACGCTACCGTCTACTCGAACTCGGCATCGAGCTGAAACCCGGGCAGGTCGTCGGCGAGTTGGGGATGCTGGCGCCTGATAACCGGCGCACCGCGACGCTCGAATGTATCGAGGAGGGCGAAGCGCTGTCGATCACCTATAAGCAGGTCGAGCAACTCTACTACCAGAATCCAACCTTCGGCTTTTACTTCTTGCGTCTGGCGACGGCGCGGCTGTTTGAAAATATCAGCAAGATGGAAGCCGAGCTGGCTCGGCTCCATGCGGCGAAAGCGTGAGGCGGTGGTCCGCGGCAGCGCAAACGAACGGGTATTGGGCTGCCAGAAAATCCCGGCCGAAGCCAAAAAGTCCTTGATAAGTCGTGCGAATTTGCGCTAACGCGCACTGGGCCCGCTTAATTTCCCGTCCCGATGCCGTTAGACTGACCGACCGACTTAAAGACGCTACGCTCTCCGCATCCTCGTTCCGGGAACGCCATGGCAGGAAAACGGATTTCACGCCTCGAGCTGGCGGGCTTTTTGCTCAGCCCGTCGCTGTTCGTGATGATCGTCCTGATGGTGGTCGAGGCCATGCTGGCCGCGGCGACGACGTGGTTCGTCATCAACGCCGGGCAAAAAGTCGCTTCCGGCCATTTCCTGGTCAGCGACCTGATCTGGATCCTCACCGCGCAATCCTCGTCTTACGTGGTCGGCGTCATCAGTTGGGTGTTTGCCGAACGGGCCGGCTACCGCGGTTTCGGCAAGTTCATGCTGCGCTTCGCGCGCGAAAACCGCGGCAAGGTCAAGCTGTTCGGCGACAAGCCGGCGCGCGAGCAGGTCGAGCCGTTCCTCACCGGCGAGACGTTCCAGTGCTTCTTCAACGTCATGTACGAGCTCGAATTCGCGTTGAAACTGTTTCTCGGCCTGGTTTTCAATTCCATCGTGCTGGGCGCGGAAATCGACATCAGCCTGCCGTTCGCCTATGTCGGCGCATTCGGCGTGCTGTTGCTGATGCAATGGGTGTTGCAAAAGCCAATCGCGCACACCTATCTGGAAAACCAGCGCATGAACAACCGCATCACCGCGCAGGGCTATACCGCGTGGGACAACGTGTTCAGCGGCAACAGCTACAATCTTCGCCTGTGGCTCGCAGGCTTCAAGAGCCGGCTGCGCGAAGGGCTGACGGCGCAGGTCCGCGCCATCGTGGCGCGCGAGGGCATGAGCGCGATGAGCGGCATCGTCAGCCTCGCCATCGTGTTCGCAACCGTCACCGTGGTCGCCGTGCAGAATGTCGGCAATACCGCGCTGTTGGTCGGGCTCGCCACGACGCTGCCGCGGCAGATCGAGATGACCTACGAGCTGCATCTGCTCGCCTCGGGCTGGAACGATTTCATCGCCATCTGGACGCGGTTCGGCGGCGTCGCCGCCAACATGCTGCCCGAGCCGGATCCGGATTTCGACAAGCGCATCAAGTTTGACCGGCTGGTGTTGCGGGAAGGGGACGGCGCCAATGTGGTGTCGTCGGTCGGCGACGCATTGCAGATCGCGCTGGCGCACCCGACCGGCAGGGTCAATGTGCGCGGCGGCAACGGCTCGGGAAAGTCGTCGCTGCTGGCCAGCCTGAAGACCGAAATGAAGAAGCGTGCCTATTACTGGCCGACGACCGACCGGCTGGCGTTCAAGTTCACCGGCGGCGTCGTGCCGGTTGACGTCGAGGGCGATGACGAGGACGACGACGATGTGGTCGTCGTCGCCGATGCGATGCATAAGAAGCTCGGCTACTCCTCCGGCGAGCTGCAGCTCAAATCGCTCGAAGAGATCGTCAACGAGACCCGTGCGCAGGTCTATCTGCTCGACGAATGGGATGCCAATCTCGACGCGGCGAACAAGGCCAAGGCCGATGCGCTGGTCGACGAGCTCGCCGCGCGCGCCCGCGTCGTCGAGATTTCCCATCGCGATCGTCCGGCGTAACGTTATGCGCCGAGTGCGCCGCGCACGCGATCGGGCGAGAATGGCAGCTCGTGCAATCGCACGCCCGTGAGCGTGGCGATGGCGTTGCCGACCGCGCAGGCAACGAGCGGCACGCCTTCCTCGCCGCCGCCGGTCGGATGATTGTCGGTGGAGACCACCTTGATCTCGATATGCGGCACGTCGGACATGCGCGCGACCTCGTAGTCGCTGTAATTCGACTGCAGCACGCGGCCGTCCTTGATGGTGATTTTTTCGCGCAACACCGAGCCCAGCGCATAGATGATGCTGCCCTCGGTCTGGGCAGCGAGATTGCGCGGCTGCACGGCGATGCCGGCATCGAGCGCGGCCCAGAAATTGAGCACCTTGATCTTGCCGGTCTTGCGGTCGAGCGAGACCTCGGCGACGCCGGCGGCGAGCGTGTCGTCCTTCACCATGGTGCCGACACCGAGCGCGGTGCCGTCGCGCTTGCGCGTCCAGTCCGACATTGTGGCGACGGTGCGAAGGAGATGCTGCATGCGCGGCACGCCTTCCGAAAGTTCGAGGCGGAACGCCAGCTGATCCTTGCCAATATCCTTGGCGATGTCGTCGACGAAGCTCTCGATGGCGAAGGCGTTGTGGCCGTTGCCGACGCCGCGCCACGGCGACAACCGCGCGCCGCGGTTCTCGATGACGTGCTCGGCGAGCTTGTTGGGGATCGGATATTGCGGGATCGGCGAGCCCTTCATCACGATGCGGTCCTGCCGCGGTTTTGGATCGCCGGAGACGTAGGCCAAGACGGACTCGGCAACGACCCGGTGATGCCAGGCGACGAGCTTGCCGTTGTCGTCGAAGCCGGCCTCGATATGATGCGCGGTCGCGGGCCGGAATTTGCCGAAGGTGACGTCGTCTTCGCGCGTCCAGATCAGCTTCACCGGCAGGCCGACCGCCTTCGACAGGCGGACCGCGTCATACACCGCCTCGTGGTTGCCGCGCCGGCCAAAACCGCCGCCGAGGAATTGCTGATGCAGCGTAATTTTCGAGCGCTCGGTCTGCAGAATGCGGGCGACGCCGTTGAGTAGGCTGGTCGCCGCCTGGGTGCCGACCCATAGCTCGGCCGATTGGCCGTCGGCGGCCACCGCGGCGGTGGCGTTCATCGGCTCCATCTGCGCGTGATAGACGTAGCGGGTGCGATATTCGCCGCGCAACACGCGTTTGGCGCCCGCCAGCGCCGCCTTGGCGTCGCCCTTGTTCTCGTAAGCCACGCCTTCCCGCGTCTTGTCGCGGCCTATTGCCGCAAAATCTTCGAGCGCCTGCTCGCTGTCGAGATGCGCACCCGGCGCGTCGCCCCAGGTCACCTTGAGCAGGTTTTTGGCGGCTTGGGTGCCTTCCACGGTCGTGCCGATGACGCCGACGCCTTCGGGCAGCTTCATGATGTCGGTGACGCCCGGCACTTTGCGCGCGCGGCTGTCGTCGACGGTAAGCGGCGCGCCGCCGGCATAGGGCGATTGCAGCACCGCGGCATAAACCATGCCCGGCACCTGCACATCCATGCCGTATGTTGCCGCGCCTTTGACTTTCAGCGGCACGTCGACGCGGGCGATGTCCTTGCCGATGAGCCGAAAGCTTGCCGTCGGCTTGAGATCGCTTTCGGCGATCTTCGGCAATTCGGCGGGTGCGCTCGCAAACGCGGCGATCTCGCCGTAGCCGACGCGCCGCCCCGACGCCTTGTGCACGACGACGCTCGGTTCGGTCGCAAGCTCGCCGACCGGCACCGCCCATTTCGCCGCGACCGCATCGAGCAAGACGCGGCGCGCCTGTGCGCCGGCGAGGCGCAGCGACGTGAAGTAGCCGGTCACCGATGCGCTCGCCGACGTCTGGAAGGTGTAATTGTATCCCGGATTGCCGAATTTTTTGTCGTCCCACTCAGTTGGGAAAACAGGCTTGACCTTGCTCCAGTCGGCATCGAGCTCTTCGGCGATGATGACCGGAAGGCTGGTGAACGATCCTTGCCCCATCTCGGCCGCCGGCGCGACCATGGTAATGATGCCGTCGGGCGCGATCGTCAGCCAGACATTGGGCGTGTAGGCCGCCGGCGCGTCGGCGAAGGCATCGTCGATGAAGGAAAGCGCGTCGGGCGCGATCGTCAGCGCCAAGCTCAGCCCGGCGGTGGTTTTGAGAAAATTGCGGCGGTTCACGATCTTGCTGTGCTGATTCATGGCTCAGCCCTCCCGCGCCGCGCGCTCGATGGCGCTGATGATCTTGAGATAGGTGCCGCAGCGGCAAATATTGCCATCCATATGTTCGATGATGTCGTCGCGCGACGGATTTTTGTTGCCGGCGAGCAGCGTCGCCGCCTGCATGATCTGGCCCGATTGGCAGTAGCCGCATTGCGGCACCTGCTCGGCGATCCAGGCCTTCTGCAGCGGATGGCTGCCGTCGGCCGACAGACCTTCAATGGTGGTGATGGACTTTCCCGCCACCAGCGACAGCGGCATCGAGCACGAGCGCACCGCCTCGCCGTCGATATGCACCGTGCAGGCGCCGCAGGCGGCGATGCCGCAGCCGAATTTGGTACCGGTGAGCTTGAGATACTCGCGCAACACCCAGAGCAGCGGGGTATCGGGCGCGGCATCGACATCGTGCCGTTGTCCGTTGACGGTCAAGGCGACCATAGGACTCCTCCCTGGGCTTGACGTTCGTGCACTCGCGGCGCTCGAACGGCCTTTATTGCTTTTCTCATCGCCGGCAGGCGAAGCGGCATTATCCCGCAAATCGGTTGCCTCCGACAGCCGGTTTCCGGCTTGCCGAAAAATGCCTGCCGAGCGCCGTCACGACGGGCCGTTGTGACAGCCGTCACTGCGAAGCCGCCAAAACGCGCGATAAATCGCCGTAACATCGATCCCGCGGCCTCGGTGTCGCCGTGGCGGCACGGCGCGCAGTTGCGTATGATTGGCGCGGGTTCAAGCCGTGGTGGTCCGATGAAACGGCGCGGCAAGGCTGGTGGCAAGGCAGCGGATGTGCGGCGCCCAAAGGCGGCCGGCCGCAAGCGCCGTGCCGTCGCGAAATCCAAGTCTCAGCCCCGCTCTGTTGCCGGCCCCCAAGCCCAACTCGACCGTCTAAAGGACGAGCTCAGCGAGGCGCGCGAGCAACAGGGCGCTTTGGCGGAGGTGCTGCGCGTTATCAGTTCGTCGCCCGGCGATCTTGAGCCGGTGTTCGCGACCATGTTGGCAAATGCGGTGCGGATTTGCGACGCCACGTTCGGCAATATCTATCGCTGGCACGACGGCGCGCTGCACCTCGTTGCCGGGCACAACACGCCGCCCGCCTTCGCCGAGGCACGCCGGCGGTCGCCGCTTCGAGGCACCCCGCTTACCGATCGCATGTTGGCGGACAAGGCCGCGATTCAAGTGGTCGACACCGCAGCCACTCCCGGCTACCTCGATCGCACCGATGAGGCGCCTATCTCGGCCGTCGAACTTGGCGGCGTGAGGACGGCTCTTGCTATTCCGATGCTGAAGGAGAACGAACTGATCGGCTCGTTCACGCTGTACCGCCAGGAGGTTCGTCCGTTTACCGACAAGCAGATCGAGCTCGTCCGTAACTTTGCCGCCCAGGCCGTGATCGCCATTGAGAACACGCGGCTGCTCAACGAATTGCGCCAGCGCACGGCGGACTTGACCGAGTCGCTGGAGCAGCAGACGGCGACTACTGAGGTACTAGGCGTCATCAGTTCTTCGCCGGGCGAACTAGAGCCGGTGTTCCAGAGCATGCTAGAGAATGCAACACGCATCTGTGGAGCCAATTTCGGTTCGCTGTCGCTCTATGAAGGCGATTACACCTTTCGCGCGGTTGCCGTGCATGGCGCAGCGCAAGACTATGCTGAGGAGCGCAAACGTGAGCCGGTCATCAGACGCGGACCGGGGACGATGTTTGGCGATGTCGTCGAATGGAAGAGGCCGGTACACATCACTGATATAGCGGCGAGGCCAGAGCTTGCGCCGACGCTCGCCAAGCTCGGCGCCCGGACACTGCTGATTGTGCCGATGCTCAACGAGCGCGAGCTTATCGGCACGATTAATATCTACCGCTATATTGTTCAGCCATTCACCGACAAGCAGGTCGAACTCGTCAAGAACTTCGCCGCCCAGGCCGTGATCGCCATCGAGAACACGCGGCTGCTCAACGAACTGCGCCAGCGCACCGACGATCTCAGCGAGTCGTTGGAGCAGCAGACGGCAACATCGGATGTGCTTCAGGTCATCAGCAGCTCTCCGGGCGATCTGCAGCCGGTTTTTGCCGCCATGCTGGAGAACGCCGCGCGAGTCTGCGATGCCAAGTCTGGAAATATTTTCCGCTGGGACGGCGAAACATTTCATCATGTTGCGGCGCACAATACGCCGCCCTCCTTCGCCGAAGCACGCCGGCTTTTGGAACGTCGTCCCGACCCGATTACACCACTCGATCGCGTGGCAGCGAGCAAGACGGTGGTTCACATTACCGATCTTGCGGCAGACGAGAGCTACATTGAACGGAGTCCGCGGGTTGTCGAAGCCGTCGAACTTGGGGGCGTTCGCTCGGCTCTGGCCGTTCCAATGCTCAAGGAAAAGGAACTGATCGGCGCATTCACCATGAACCGTCAAGAGGTTCGTCCCTTTACCGACAAGCAGATCGAGCTGGTGAAGAACTTCGCCGCCCAGGCGGTGATCGCCATCGAGAATACGCGGCTGCTCAACGAATTGCGCCAGCGCACCGATGATCTCTCCGAATCGCTCGAACAGCAGACGGCTACGGCCGACGTGCTCAAGGTCATCAGCCGCTCGACGTTTGATTTGCAGGTCGTGCTCGAAACGCTCATCGAGTCGGCAGCCAGGCTCTGCCGTGCCGACAAGGCGTCATTCCGGCTGGCGCGGGGCGAATTTTTCCATCATGTCGCGAGCTTCGGTTACACGGCGGAACAGCACCGATACATGATCGAGCATCCGGTTCCGGCCAAGCCGGATCGGGGGTCGACGATCGGCCGCGTCCTGGTCGAGGGCAATGCCATCCAAATCGAAGACACCAAAGGCGATCCCGAGTTCAGGATGACCAACGTTCCTGGGTTCGAAAACGTCCACACCACGCTCGGCGTGCCGCTGCTGCGCGAAGGCAGACCGATCGGCGTCTTGGTGCTGATGCGCAGCCGGGTGGAGCGCTTTACCGAAAAGCAGATCGAACTGGTTACCACCTTTGCCGACCAGGCGGTCATCGCCCTTGAGAACGTGCGGCTGTTCGAGGCGGAGCAACAGCGCTCGCGCGAGCTTAGCGAATCGCTCGAACAGCAGACGGCGACGGCGGACGTATTGCGCGTCATCAGTTCGTCGCCGGGCGAGTTGGAGCCGGTGTTCCAGGCGATGTTGGAGAATGCGACCCGCATCTGCGAAGCAAAATTAGGCAATCTGCTGCTCTACGACGGCGCCAATTTCCATGTTTCGGCGATGCACGGCGACGTGCCGGAATGGATCGAGTTGCGGCGGCGCGATCCGGTGCTGCATTTCGGACCGCACAATCCGCTGCGGCGCATTGTTACCACGCATCAGGCGCAGCATATCGTCGATACCCGCGCCGATGAGGCTTATATCGAAGGTGACGCATCGTTCAAGGTGCTTGCCGACCTTACCGGCGCCCGAACGCTGCTGATGGTCCCCATGCTCAAGGAAAACGAGCTCATTGGCATCATCGGCATCTATCGCCAGCAGGTGCGGGCGTTCTCCGACAAGCAGATCGCGCTGGTGCAGAATTTCGCAGCCCAGGCCGTCATCGCCATCGAGAACACGCGACTGCTCAACGAATTGCGGCAATCGCTGGAGCAGCAGACGGCGACGGCTGACGTGTTGCGCGTCATCAGTTCGTCGCCCGGCGAATTGGAACCGGTTTTCAACGCGATGTTGGAGAATGCGACGCGTCTTTGCGGCGCGAGATTTGGCACCTTGACCCTTTGCGAGGGAGACGAATTTCGAAACGTGGCGCGCTACAACCTTCCGCCTGCCTTCGCTGACGCGCTTCCCACCAAGGGATTTCACCCTCACCCTAAAAGTGCGATGGGCGAAGTCGCTCGGACCAAGCGGATGGCGCACATCGAAGACATACACAAATTGCCGTCATATCTGGAGCGCGATGCTGTGGCGATCAATTTTGCCGGTCTCACTGGCGCCCGAACGATTCTCATCGTCCCAATGCTCAAGGAAAATGAATTGATCGGAACGATCAGCATCTTTCGACAAGAAGTTCGGTCGTTCAGCGAGAAGCAGATCGCATTGCTTACGAACTTCGCCGCACAGGCCGTCATCGCCATCGAGAACACGCGGCTGCTCACCGAATTGCGGCAATCGCTGGAACAGCAGACGGCGACGGCGGATGTGCTGCGCGTCATCAGCTCGTCGCCCGGCGAATTGGAGCCGGTCTTCCAGGCCATGCTGGAGAACGCCACGCGAATATGCCAAGCCAAATTCGGCATGCTGAATCTCTACGACGGAAGCAACTTCCGCAATGTTGCACTACAAAATCCACCACCCCAATTCGCGAGGCGGCTTGGCGAGATCATCCGCCCCCACCCAGAAAGTGGTCTAGCGAGGGTCGCCCGGACCAGACAGATCGTGCACATCGACGATCTTCGAACCAGTCAACCCTACCTGGACGGGGACAAAACGGTGGTCGATGTTGCCGACCTTGGCGGCGCTCGCACGGTTCTGATTGTTCCGATGCTTAATGAAGGCAAGCTTCTTGGAGCAATCTCCATCTACCGCCAGGAGGTTCGTCCTTTCACCGACAAGCAAATCGATTTGGTCAAGAACTTCGCCGCCCAGGCCGTCATCGCCATCGAGAACACGCGCCTGCTCAACGAATTGCGGCAATCGCTGGAGCAGCAGACGGCGACAGCGGATGTGCTCAAGGTCATTAGCCGCTCGACCTTCGATCTACAAACGGTGCTCGACACGCTGGTCGAATCGGCGGCGCGGCTGTGCCGCGCCGACTGGGCCACGATTACCGTGCCCAGGGGTGGGGTCTATCACCGCGCCGCGAGCTATGGAGTCACGGACGAATTCAAGGACTACTTGGACCGCCACCCGCTCCCGATCGATCGGGGCAATATTGCGGGTCGCGCCGTGCTGGAGGGTGGGATCATCCATGTCGCGGATGTTCAAGCCGATCCCGAATTCACGTTGATCGATGAGTCACGGCTCGGCAACACGCGTACGGTTCTTGGCGTCCCGATGCTGCGCCAAGGTGTGCCGGTGGGCGTCCTGGTGCTGGTGCGCAGCACCGTGGAACCGTTCACCGAAAATCAAATCGCGCTGGTCGCGACGTTCGCCGACCAGGCGGTCATCGCCATCGAGAACGTCCGGCTGTTCGAGGCCGAGCAGAAGCGCACCGAGGAATTGAGCGACGCGCTGGAGCAGCAGACCGCCACCGCTGACGTGCTGAAAATCATCAGCCGCTCGACCTTCGATCTGCAGACGGTGCTCAACACGCTCGCCGAATCGGCGGTGCGCCTCTGCGAAGCCGATGTCGCCTCGATCCATCGCCAAGATGGCGCGAACTACAGGGTCCGCGCAACTTTTGGTGCGCCGTTCGACGCGCGCGAACTCGGCTTGAATGTTGCATTCGCGCCCGGCCGCGGCAGCATCATCGGCCGCACGGTGCTCGAGAGACGGCCGGTTCAAGTCGCCGACGTGCTGGCCGATCCGGACTACACGCTGCAGGAAATGCAAAGAAAGATCGGCTTCCGTACGATCCTCGGTGTCCCCCTGTTGCGTGACGGCAATCCCGTCGGCGTCATCATCCTGATGCGGCTCAAGGTGCAGCCATTCACCGACAAGCAGATCGAATTAGCGACCACGTTTGCCGACCAGGCCGGCATCGCCATCGAGAACGTGCGGCTGTTCGAAGAGATCCAGGACAAGAGCCGCCAGGTCGAGGAAGCGAGCAAGCACAAGTCGCAGTTCCTCGCCAATATGAGCCACGAGCTGCGCACGCCGCTCAATGCCATCCTCGGCTACACCGAGCTCATTCTCGACGGCATCTACGGCGAAGCGCCGGAAAAAATGCGCACGGTGATGGAACGCGTACAGTCGAACGGCAAGCATCTGCTCGGCCTGATCAACGACGTGCTCGATCTGTCGAAAATCGAGGCCGGGCAACTGGTGCTGTCGATCCAGGATTATTCCATCAAAGATGTGGTGCACGGCGTCTACAGCGCGGTCGAGCCGCTGGCGAGCGGCAAGAAGCTTGCTTTCAAGATCGACGTGCCGCCAAATCTGCCGCCGGCCCGCGGCGACGACCGCCGCCTGACCCAGGTGCTGCTCAATCTGGTCGGCAATGCGATCAAGTTCACCGACGCGGGGGAGGTTGCCGTCAAGGCCGCGGCGTCGAACGGCGCCTACACCATATCGGTACGCGACACCGGCCCGGGCATAGCCGAGGCCGACCAGGCGAAGATTTTCGACGAATTCCAACAGGCCGACAGCACGCAGACCAAAGCCAAGGGCGGCACCGGACTCGGCCTGTCGATCGCAAAGCGCATCATCGAGATGCACGGCGGGCGGCTTTGGGTCGAATCCAGCCCTGGCGCCGGTTCGACATTTTCCTTCACCGTGCCGTTGCGCGTCGAACACCAAGCGGGGCGACCATGAGCAAGCGGATTCTCGTCGTCGAGGATCAGGAGGACAACCGTCAGATCCTGCGCGATCTCCTCGCCAGCGCCGGCTACGCCATGAGCGAAGCCGGCGACGGTGAAGCGGGGGTCGTGGCGGCCAAGACGGAGCGCCCCGATCTCATTCTCATGGACATTCAGCTGCCGCTGCTCGACGGCTACGAGGCGACGCGGCGCATCAAGGCCGATCCCGATCTCAAAGCCATTCCCATCATCGTCGTGACCTCGTACGCGCTGAGCGGCGATGAGGCCAAGGCGCGCGCCGCCGGTTGCGACGCCTATGTCACAAAGCCGTATAGTCCCCGTCAATTATTGGCAAAGATCAAGGAGTTCTTGCCCGCTTAGGATTGAGAACGGCTTCGCTCAACAACCGAATCATCGATTGCAAGACGAGCATGAACAATCCCGCCCGCATCCTCGTGGTCGACGACAACGAAACCAACCGCGACATTCTGATTACGCGGCTGGAAAAGCACGGCTACCAATTGCTGCAGGCCGCCGACGGCGAAGAAGCGCTGGCGAGCGCCAAGCAGCATAGTCCCGACTTGATCCTGCTCGACGTTGAAATGCCGAAACTCGACGGCTTCGAAGTCTGCCGCCGGCTGAAGAACGATCCGGCGATGCCCTTCATCCCGATCGTATTGGTGACGGCGCGCGCCGCCAGCCAGGATGTGGTCACTGGCTTGGACGCCGGCGCCGACGAATATCTGACCAAGCCGATCGATCAGGCGGCGCTGGTCGCCCGCGTGCGCTCGATGCTGCGCGTCAAGGCGCTGCACGACCAGGTGCAGGCGCAAGCCGCCGATCTCGCCACCTGGAATCGCACGCTCGAAGAGCGCGTCGACCAGCAGGTCAGCGAGCTCGACCGCATGAACCGGCTGAAGCGCTTTCTGTCGCCGCAGATCGCCAAGCTCGTGGTGTCGTCGGGCGATGAGAAGTTGCTGGAGAGCCACCGCCGCGACATCACGGTGGTGTTCTGCGACCTGCGCGGCTTCACGGCGTTCGCCGAAAGCGCGGAACCGGAAGACATCATCGCGGTGCTGCAGGAATATTATCAGTGCCTCGGCGAATCCATCGACCGCTTCGAGGGCACGCTGCAGCATTTCGCAGGCGACGGCTTGCTGATCATCTTCAACGATCCGCTGCCCTGCACCGATCCGGCATTGCGCGCGGTGCGCATGGCGGTCGAGATGCGCGGGCGGGTCGCGGCGCTGGTGGAGAAATGGCGCCGCTTCGGCCACGAGCTCGGCTTCGGCGTCGGCATCGCCTCGGGGCACGCCACTTTGGGCAGCGTCGGTTACGAGGGCCGATTCCACTATTCGGCGAACGGCACGGTGGTCAATCTCGGCTCACGCCTGTGCACGCAGGCCGCCGACGGGCAAATCCTGATCGACGGCCGGGTCCAGCTCGCCGTCGAAGCGATCGCCCGTACCGAGCCGATCGGCGATCTCGACTTGAAAGGCTTTCATCGCCCCGTCCGCGCTTTTAATGTACGCGACTTGATGGCGTAATTGATGTACCGGCAATTGCCGGAAACGCCACACCAGGGGGAATCGTGCCCGAGAATTTGACCGACCTGATCGCGGAGCTCGTGCTCGCCAATCGCATTCTTGCCCACGAGGGTGTGCTCGACGCCTTCGGCCATGTCAGCGTGCGCCATCCGTCCGATCCCGGGCGCTATCTGCTGTCGCGCTCGCGCTCGCCGCTGTTGATCGAGCCCGGAGACGTCCTGGAATACACGCTGGATTCCGCGCCGGTGCGGCCGCCCAAGGTGCATCTCTATGCCGAGCGCGTCATTCACGGCTGCATCTATCAGGCGAGGAGCGACGTCATGGCGGTGTGCCATCACCACGCGCCTGCGGTCATGCCGTTCTGCATCGCCGGCAAGCCGATCGTGCCGGTGTTTCACCTCGGCGCCGCGATGGGCGAGGAGGCGCCGTTCTGGGACCAGCATGACGAATTCGGCGATACCAACCTGCTGGTGGTCAAGCCGGAGGAGGGCCATTCGCTGGCGCGCACGCTCGGCCGCCATGCCGCGGTGCTGATGAATCGCCACGGTGCCACCGTGGTCGGCGGCGGATTGAAGGAGCTGGTCGCGCGCTCGATCTTCATGTGCCAGAACGCCGAGTATCAGATGCGGGCGCTTTCGCTCGGCGCGGCGACGCCGCTGCATCCCGGCGAGACAAAACTCGCCGGCGTCATCAGCGCGATGCCGACTGTCGTGACCCGCACCTGGGAATATTGGAGCTTGCGGCTCGCTGCAGCAGGCGCCATGCCGCCGCGCCGCCGTGGCGTGAAGAAATCCGCACGCGGTGGCGGCAAAGCGCGGCGCCGGTGATGAAGCCTTCGGCGCGGTTCACGCCGAAGGCTTCGTTTATCCATCGCGCCGGCGTTGTGCGGCAGCAAATGTCGCTGCCGCGGAGCCCTTTGGCTTACTTCTTACACGGACCGTTGTGGACCCAGATCGCGTGGGCGTTCTCGGCCTCACAATTGTTCGGGTAGGTCATCCTGGCGTGATTGAGCGGATCCATCCCGCACAGTGGCTGCGACATAAGGGTAGGGGCAAAGCCCTGGCAGAATATGACGCAGGTCCCGAGATGGGCGACTTTTGCGCCGTCGGCTTTGGCTGCGCAGGCGTTGTCATAAGTCTTTGGGCCGTCCGCCTTCGTGCCGCAGACCGGGCCGCCGGCACAGCCTCTGGCCGCGAACGCGCTGCCGCTCGCTGCAATCGATATCGCGGCAATTCCGGCCAGCACCGCGAGATTGGATCGTAGATTACGCATAAAGCCCCTCCCTGGATCGGCGTGCACAGGCACCCCTTCTGAAATGTTAGCACAATTATTCGGGGGCGATAGTGCCATCTACGCGATCGTCGCCGCGATCAAAATCAATGTCGATCGCGTGCCGCCGCGCTGATGACGCCGAGCATCGTGGCGCGGTCCTTGTTGAGCACGCCGCGCACCGATTGCTGGCCGCCGATCTGTCCCATCTCGCGCTGCCGCTTGACCGTGGCCGATGTCATTAGCGGCTCGACGCCAAGTTCGCGCAGCGTGTCGGCGACCTCTTCCATTTCGGCGGCGCGGCGTTCGCCATGGTTGGCCATGCGTTCGAGATTATAGGGCACGATCTTTGCCCAATCGAGGCCGGGATAATTGTTCTTCATCGAGGCCGCGACCTCGTCGATGACGCCGGCGCGGGACGCCGCCAGAAAGCACTCCAGCGTCAGCGCCTCGATGCCCTTGATCATGACGCTACGCACCATCTTGATGGCTGCTGCGGCGCCGGTCTCGGCGCCGGCGACGCTGACCAGCATGCCGAGCGAAGCGAGCGCGGGTGCGATCGCGTCGGCGTGCGGACCGGCGAGCAACATCGGCGTTTGATGCCGTGCAGGATGAATCGGCGCCAGCACTGCGACGTCGACATAGCGGCCGCCATCGCCGAGGAGCTTTGCGGTGTCCTGCTTGCGGCCCGGCGAGACCGAGTTGATGTCGAGAAAATACGGCGAGCCGGCAAGATGCGCCTTGACCGATTGCGCCGCGTCGACGCTCGACGCCGCGGTGACCGCCGAGATGATGAGATCCACGCCGCCGGCCGCGTCCGCGGCCGAATTGGCGCAACGCACGCCGGCCGCTACGGCGGCTTGCTTGAGTTTTTCGCCCGCTGCTTGCGGAAACAGAATGTCCCACGCCGACATGGTCTCCACGCCGGCCTCGCGCAGTCCGGCGGCGATGGCTTGACCGGCTTCGCCGAAGCCAATGAATGCGATCGTTGGCTTGCCGTTTGGCATGGTGATGGTTCCCTTAGGTCTTGCGCAAATGATGGCAGTTTCGGCGCCAGCATTGCAATGGCACCGGTTTCCATCGCCAACGTTGCCCGGTAGGATGCACGGCAAAATAATTACGCGGGGAGGAGGATCCGTCATGATGCCGATCGTCGATCGGGCGACCAGCCGTCGCCGCTTCATTCAATTTCTCGCGGCCAGCCCGCTGTTCGCTGGCACGAGCCTTGCGGCGCTCGCTGAGGAACCGTTTCCCCAACGACCCGCCGATCCGTTCGTCTGGGCGCCGCGCGACTACGACCATCTGATTGCGAGTCCCAAGGAAGCGCTCGACGTGTTCGATTTCGAGCCGGTGATGCACAAGAACGTACCGCCGGCGCATTTCGGCTATATGGCCTCCGGCGTCGACGACGACGTCACGTTGCGCGCCAACCGCGCGGGTTTCTTGAAATTCCAGCTCCGGCCGCGCCGGTTGGTTGACGTCAGCAAGGTCGACATGTCGACCGAAATCCTCGGCCAGCGCTACGAAACGCCGATCATCATCGATCCAACCGGCGGGCACAAAGCCTACCACTCCGACGGCGAGGAAGGCGTCGCGCGCGCGGCCAAGATCGGCGATCACCTGATGATCCTGTCGACCCAAGCCTCGACCTCGGTCGCCGACGTGATCGCCGCCCGCGGTCGGCCGATCTGGTCGCAGCTCTATGCCACCAACAAATTCGAAGTCGCCAAGCACCACGTCGAGAGCATGGAGCGGCAAGGCTCGATCGCCATCGCCGTCACCGTCGACCGCAACGGCGGCCGCAACCAGGAGGTGGCGCTGCGCATGCGCCGGCTCGACACGCGGGAGTGCTCGGGCTGCCACGACAATTCGAGCCTCGAGGCTTCGATGCGGCACGATCCGATCTATGAGGGTGCCGATCTGTCGGGGCTCAAGAACATTCAGTCCTCCGCCATGTCGTGGGATTACATCAAACGGCTGCGCGACGTGGCCAAGACCAAGATGGTGCTCAAGGGCATCCTCGCCTGGGAAGATGCCAAGATCGCCGCCGAAACCGGCATCGACGCGATCATCGTTTCCAACCACGGCGGCCGCGCCGACGAATCCGGCCGCTCCACCATCGAGAGCCTTGCCGAGATCATCCAAGTCTCCGGCACCATGCCGGTGCTGATCGATTCCGGCTTCCGCCGCGGCACCGACATCGTCAAGGCGCTGTGCATGGGCGCCAAGGGTGTCGCCGTCGGCCGGCCCTATCTGTGGGGCCTCGGCGCGTTTGGCCAGCCGGGCGTCGAGCGCGTGCTCGATATCCTGCGCACCGAGCTGATGGTCGCCATGCAGCAAATCGGCGCGCCGTCACTCAAGGACCTCAAGCCGTCCATGGTGGTGAAGGCGTAAAGATTATGAAGCAAGCGTCCTGCCGCGACCGCCTCGAACAGGCGCTGGCGCGCATTGCCAATCCGCAAGGCGAGGGCGCGCGCGCCTGCCTCACCGTCTATGCCGACGCGGCGCGCGCGGCGGCCGATGCCGCCGATGCGCGGGCGGCGCGCGGCGCCTCGTTCGGGCCGTTCGACGGCACCATCGTCAGCATCAAGGATTTGTTCGACGCCGCCGGCGAGCCGACGCGGGCCGGCTCAAAGATTCTCGCCGAGGAAGCGGCGCCGGCAAAAGCCGACGCGACCGTGGTGCAGCGGCTGCGCGCGGCGGGTGCCGTGATCATTGCCAAGACCAACATGACCGAGTTCGCGTTCTCCGGTATCGGCGCCAACCCGCATTTCGGCACGCCGGGCAATCCGCGCGACCGCAGCCGCGTGCCTGGCGGCTCCTCGGCCGGCGCGCCAATCAGCGTCGCCGATGGCATGTGCGATATTGCGATTGGCACCGATACCGGCGGCTCGGTGCGCATCCCGGCGTCGCTGTGCGGGCTGGTCGGCTTCAAGCCGAGCCGGCAGCGGGTGCCGACCGACGGCGCGTTTCCGCTGAGCACCACGCTCGATTCCGTCGGCCCGATCGGGAAGAGCGTCGCCGATTGCGCAGCGGCGGACGCCGTGATGGCCGGCGAAGATATTTTGCCGCTCGAGCCGATTGCGCTCGCCGGCCTGCGCTTCGGCGTCGCCGAGGGACTGCCGCTCGACCGGCTCGACGACACGGTCGCCGCCGCGTTCGCCCTGGCGGTCAAACGGCTCGACGATGCCGGCGCGCGCGTCAGCCACGAAACGTTGGCGCTGTTCGACGATATGGGCGAGGTCAACGCCAAAGGCGGCATCTCGCCTTACGAAGCCTGCGGTATCCATCGCGACCGGATGAACCGGCGCGCCGCCGACATCGATCCCAATGTCCGGGACCGCATCGCGCGCGGCTGCGCGATAGTGGCCGCGGATTACGCCGACATGGTGCGAGAGCGCAGCCGGCTGGTGCACGCCATGGATGCGCGGCTCGCCACGCTCGATGCGTTGTTGATGCCGACGACGTCGATCGTGGCGCCTACTATTGCGGAAGTGGCGGACCCGAAAATCTTCGCCGCGCGCAATGCCGCGGTGCTGCGCAACACTGCGATCATCAATTTTTTCGACCTCTGCGCCATCTCGCTGCCGCTTCAGGCCAGGCTGCCGGTCGGGCTGATGCTGATCGCCCGCAACGGCCATGACCACCGGCTATTGCGCATCGCTGCGGCAACGGCGCAGCTTTTCGGCACGTGATCGCGCTTGCCGCCGCCGCAACAGTTTACTAGCGTTTCGCCAAATCCTGGGAGGATATTGCCGTGAATAGCACACACATGCTGCCCAACCGCCGTCACCTCTTGGCCGGCACCGCCGCAATTGCCGCCACCGTCGCTGCGCCCGCGATCCTTCGCGCCCAGGGCGGTCCCCTGAAAGTCGGCATGCTGTTGCCGCGCTCGGGCTTTGAAGCCGGCATCGGCCAGGACTGCCAGCGCGGTGTCGATATCGCGCCCGGCATCCTCAAGTCGCTCGGCCTGCCGGAGCTGACGATCATAAACGGCGATACCGAGTCGAATGTCGACACCGCCCGCGAGCACGCCGAAAAGCTAATCAGTGATGGCGCGCAGCTCCTGGTCGGCGCCTTCGATTCCGGCCAGACCACGGCGATCGCGCAAGTCGCCGAGCAGAAGGGCATCCCGCTGGTCATCAATATCGCCGGCGCGCCCGATATCACCGAGCAGGGTTACAAGTTCGTGTTCCGCAATTTTCCGACCGCGCCGATGCTGACCCGCGACGGTTTCCTGGCGCAAAAGGCGGTCTTCGACATCGTCGGCAAGGCGCCGAAGACGGTCGCCTTCATGCGCGTCAACGATACCTTTGGCACCGCCATGTCGAAGGCCTTTGCAGCGATGATGCCGAAATTCAATATGCCCTACACGATCGCCGACGAGATCTCCTACGATCCCGCCGCGCGCGACCTTTCGGTGGAGGTGACCAAGGCCAAGGCCACCAACGCCGACGCCATTCTTGTCGTCGGCCGCCTCAACGACGCCATGCTGATCACGCGCGAATTGGTCAAGCAGCGCTGGACGCCGCAAGCGATCCTCAGCGTCGGACCAGGCTGGTACGAGGACCAATACATCAAGACGCTGGGCAAACTGTCCGACGGGCCGATGAGCTTCGTGCCCTGGTACGATCCGAACAAGAAGCTCTCCAAGGCACTCGAGGATGCCTTGGCCGCGAAATATCCGGGCATCAACCTCAATACCAACCACGTCTACACCTTCGAGGCCCTCCTGGTGGCGGCCGACGCTTACAAGCGCGCCGGCTCGACCGATCCTAAGGCGCTGGCCGACGCGGTGCGGACCACCAACATCACCGACAACGCCAGCATCGGCCCCGGCATCTCGTTCAACGCCAAGGGCCAGAACGACAAGATCATCGGCGGCGGAATCCAGAATCGCGGTGGCAAGCTCATCACCATTGCGCCCAAGGAGGCCGCCAACGGCCAGCCGGTATGGCCGATGAAATCGTACCAGGACCGCGCGTGACGCGAGCTTAGGCCTGATCGGTGGGGCTGGACGTCTATTTGAACGTTGCCGTGGCCGGCGTTCTGACCGGCTTGGTCTACGGCCTGATGGCGCTCGGGCTTTCGGTGATCTTCGGCGTGGTGCGGGTGGTCAATTTCGCCCACGGCGAGATGATGTCGATCGCGATGTATATCGCGGTCGTATTGTTCTCAAGCTTTCACCTCGATCCGCTAGTCATGCTGGTGCCGATCGCGGCGGTGATGTTCGTGTTCGGCTACGCGCTGCAGGCCGGCCTGATCAATCCCTTCATCACCCGGCCGGAGCATAGCCAGTTCCTGCTGGTGGTGGCGCTGGCGATCATCATCGTCAATGCGCTGTTGATCATCTTCGGCCCGGACGCCCGCACCGTGCAGACGTCGTATGCCTACGACAGTTTTGAAATCGGCCCGGTGATCGTCGATGCGTCCAAGACCTATGCCGCGGCCGCGGCAATCGTCGTCACTGCGGCGCTATTCGCCTTCTTCCGCTTCACGCTGCTTGGTAAAGCAATTCGCGCCTGCGCCGACAATTACACCGGCGCGCTGGTGGTCGGCCTCAATGTCAACCGGCTTTACGCGCTGACCTTTGGGCTTGGCGCGGCATGCGTCGGCGCCGCCGGCACGATGATGACCTTGATCACTGACGTGACGCCGGCGCTGGGACCGGGCTACACCTTGCTCGCCTTCGTCATCGTCATCACCGGCGGGTTGGGCTCGATGCCCGGCGCGCTGATCGGCGGTTTGTTGATTGGGCTTACCGAGGCGCTGGCGGGTTTGCTGTTCACGCCGTCCGCCAAGAGCATGTTCGCCTTCGGCATTCTGGTCCTGGTGCTGCTGTTCCGGCCGCAGGGCATTCTCGGCAGAAGGCTGACGTGATGGATGCGATGATCGCGCGCCTCACCGGTGGTTTGTCGCGCCGTGCTTTGGGTCTCCTCGCCGCGCTGCTCGCAGTGCTGCTGGCCGCGCCGTGGATTGCCAACGACTATCTGCTCACCGTCCTCATCGTCATTCTCTATCTCGCCTATACCGGCCAGGCCTGGAACATCATGATGGGCTTTGCCGGTCAGCTTTCGCTTGGCCATGCGATCTATGCGGGATTGGGCGCTTACATCCCGGCGGTGCTGTTTACCCGGCTCGGCATCGGACCATGGGTTGGGCTCTTGGCGGCGATTCCGGCGGCCGCGGCATGCGGGGCGATCATCGGGTTCCTCGCCTTCCGCTTCGGCGTCGCCGGCGTCTATTTCGCGATCCTGACCATCGCCTTTGCCGAGTTTGCCCGTATCGGCTTCGATCACCTGACCATCGTCAACGCCTCGGCCGGCTTGTTCCTGCCGGTCGCGCAATTGTCGCACAACGATCTGTGGCGGCTGCGCGGCAGTCCGACCATGTTCTATTACGTGATCCTCGCCGCGACGGTGATTGCGCTCATCCTGTCGCGTCTGTTGCTGCGTAGCCGCATGGGCTATTTCTGGCTCGCCATCCGCGAGGACGAACAGGCGGCGCGCGCCGCTGGCATCGATACCTTCCGCTACAAAATGTACGCGGTGATGATCTCGGCGGCGGTGACCTCGTTCGCCGGCGTGTTCTACGCGTTCTTCTACAACAACCTGTTTCCCGAGCAGGTGTTCAATATTTCCCGCTCGATCGAAATGATCCTCGGCCCGATCATCGGCGGCATTGGTACGTTGTTCGGGCCGATCCTCGGCGCTTTCGTACTCACCGGACTTGCCGAGTCTGTCACTTCGGCGATGGCCGCATTCGGTGTCGATCTGCCGGGCGCGAAGCAGATTTTTTACGGCCTATGTTTGTTGCTCGTCGTCGTGGCGCTGCCTGAAGGTATTTGGCCGTGGCTGGCGCGCCGGCTCGGCGTCGGGGAGCGCGAGCGATGACCGCGTTGCTCTCGCTCGACCGTGTCAGCAAACGTTTCCGCGGCCTCCTCGCCGTCGATGCCGTCAGCTTCGACGTGCCCGAGGGCGTGATCTTTGCCGTGATCGGCCCGAACGGCGCCGGCAAGACGACGCTGTTCAACATGATTTCGGGCGCCATGGCGCCCGACGACGGCGCGATTGCCTTTGCCGGAGAACTGATCGGCGGCTTGACGCCGGACGCGATGTGCCGGCGCGGCGTCGCGCGGACTTTTCAGCTGGTGCGGCCGTTCCCGGCCTTGAGCGTCGAAGATAACGTCATCATTGGCGCCTTGCTGCATCACCGCGACGTCGGCGCGGCGCGCGAGCGGGCTTTGGCCGTGCTGCGGCGCCTCGATCTGTTCGACAAGCGCAATCAGATCGCGGCAACGCTGACCCTGCCGGACCGCAAGCGGCTCGAAGTCGCGCGCGCCTTGGCGACCGAGCCAAAATTGTTGCTGCTCGACGAAGTGATGGCGGGACTGCGGCCGACCGAGACCGACCGCATGGTCGCAACCTTGCGCGAGATCAATCGCGAGAGCGGACTGACGATCCTTTTGATTGAGCACGTCATGCGCGCGGTGATGGCGCTCGCCGCGCGCGTGCTGGTGCTCGATCACGGCGTGGCGATCGCCGCGGGCGCGCCGGAAGCGGTGGTGCGCGACCCCGCGGTGGTGCGGTCCTATCTCGGCGCCGAGGTTTTGTGATGCTACGAGTCGAAAACCTCGATGTATTCTACGGCGACGTGCAGGCGCTCGACGGCGTTTCGCTCGACATCGACGAAGGCGCCATCGTCGCCATCGTCGGCGCCAACGGCGCCGGCAAGACGACGCTGATCCGGGCGCTGGCCGGGATGCAGCGGCGCTTGCGCGGACAAATCCTCTACCGCGGCACCGATATTTCCGGCTGGCCGAGCTATCGCGTTTGCAATCTCGGCATCGGCCAAGTCGCCGAAGGACGACAAGTCTTCCCGACGCTCACTGTCGCGGAAAATCTCGACATCGGCGCCATGTTGCCACGCGCCCGTGCCGCGCGCATCAAAAACAAAGAGCGCGTGCTGGCATTGTTTCCGGTGCTGGCCGAACGGGCGCGTCAGGCGGCCGGCACGCTGTCCGGCGGCGAGCAGCAGATGCTCGCCATCGGCCGCTGCCTGATGGGCGCGCCGGAACTCATCATGTTCGACGAGCCTTCGCTTGGTCTCGCGCCGGCCATCATCCACGACGTGCTCAACACCATCCGCGAGCTCAACCGCGACGGCATCACCTGCTTGCTGGTCGAGCAGAACGTGGCACAATCGCTGAAGCTTGCGAGCCGCGCCTATGTGCTGGAAAACGGCCGCGTCACGCTGTCGGGCAGCGGTGCCGAGCTGTTGGCCGACGACCGCGTCCGCACCGCTTATCTCGGGCTGTAGCGAGACGCTTAGAGGAAGCGCCGCAACCGATCCATGATGACCCCGAGGGCTGCGACGCGCGCGGTCAGCGGTGCCATCGGGAAAGCCTGGCGCAGGCGGTTGTAAACGTCGGCAGCCGTCGGCGCCTCGACATCCGAAAGTGCCGCGGCCATCGCGCGCGCCATCTCCGCCTCGGGCCGTCCGCTGAGCGGCGCCGGCACCATGGTGAACTCGCCGAACGGAACGGGAGGTTGAACGCGTAAGGTAATCCGGCGGGCGGCCATGAAATCAGCTCCAGTCCAAGCCCGGTCAAATGACCGTGGCTTCACAACGCGCCAGCTTTATTCAAGTTCCACCTCACTGAAACGGCAATCGCAGCCGCGTTGTGGCTCGAGCCGCCGTGCTCTATATGCCTGTGGCATTGCAGCAATGGAATCGGCGCCAAGCCGTGGTCCTTAGGAGGTTCGCGTCATGAAACTGTATTTTTCGCCCGGTGCCTGCTCGCTCTCGCCCCACATTGTTTCGCGCGAAGCCGGCATCCCGCTGGAATACGAACAGGTCGACAACCGAGAAAAGAAGACCAAAAGCGGTGCCGATTTTTGGAGCATCAATCCCAAGGGCTATGTGCCGGTGCTGGAAATTGACAACGGCCAACGCCTGACCGAGGGCCCGGCGATCGTGCAATATATCGCCGACCAGAAGCCGGCCTCCGGGCTCATGCCGGCAGCCGGCACGCTTGATCGTTATCGCGTGCAGGAATGGCTCAACTTCGTCACCTCGGAACTACACAAATCCTACGGCCCGATTTTTCGGCCGACGACGCCCGACGAATACAAGAAGATATCGAAGGAAAATCTCGGCAAGCGCTTCGACTGGCTCGACAAGCAGCTCGCCGGCAAGCAGTACCTGATGGGCGACAAGTTCACCGTCGCCGACGCCTACCTGTTCACGGTGCTGCGCTGGTCGCCGCGCGTCGAGATCGACTTGGCGAAATGGCCAAACGTCAAGGCCTATGTCGACCGCGTTGCCGCGCGCCCGAAGGTGCAGGAGGCGCTGAAGGCGGAAGGGTTGGTGCAGTAAGCGGACTACAGATGACTGACAACAGAGGACGGATGACGGTATTTTTTCTGTTGTCCGTCGTCCGTCCTCCATTACTTTAGCGGCTGGCCGATCGTGACATTGAGCGTGCCGACGCCCTCGACCTCGCACTCGATCTTGTCGCCGGCGACGGTGGCGGCGACGCCCGACGGCGTGCCCGTCATGATGATGTCGCCGGCGGCCAGCTCGACCATCTCCGAAAGTTTCGCGATGACCTCCGGCACGTTCCAGATCATCTGATTGAGATCGCCGTCCTGGCGTACCTTGCCGTTGACCTTGAGCACGATGTGGCCCTTCGCCGGATGCCCGATCGCGGCTGCCGGCTTGAGCGGCCCGCACGGCGCCGAGTGGTCGAACGCCTTGCCGATCTCCCAGGGCCGCTTGATGTCGCGCGAGGCGATCTGCAAATCGCGCCGCGTCAGATCGATGCCGACGCCATAGCCGTAAATGCAGTCGAGCGCATGCTCGGTCTTGATGTTGCGACCGCCGCTTTTGAGCGCCACGACCAGCTCGACCTCGTGATGCATGTCCTTGGTCAGCGACGGATAGGGCACCGTGCCGCCATCGGGGACGATCGCGTCGGCGGGCTTGGCGAAGAAGAATGGCGGCTCGCGCACGTCCTGGCCCATCTCCTTGATGTGCTCGACGTAGTTGCGGCCGACGCACCACAGGCGGCGAACTGGAAAATATTGCTTGGTGCCGGCGACCGGAATGGATGGCTGCGGCGGCTGCGGAATGACATAGCTTTTAGCGTCGGTGCTCATGAGGCCGTTTCGTGTTGGAGGGGACGCGCGGCTTATAGCCCAGGCAGCGCCGCGGTCAAAGCGATCTCAGCCGAGCTTAAGCGATCGCGGTGACGGGTTCGAGCGCAGGCGATTGCTCGCGAAGCTGCAGCCGGTAGAACGAGGCATAGCGGCCGCCCTTGCGTAACAGCTCGTCGTGACGGCCGGATTCAACGACGAGACCTTCCTCGACGACGAGAATGTTGTCGGCGTGCATGATGGTCGACAGGCGATGCGCGATGACGATTGTGGTGCGCCCCTTGCAGAGTTCCGCCACCGCATCCTGCACGTGACGCTCGGATTCGGAATCGAGCGACGCGGTCGCCTCGTCGAGCAGGATGATCGGCGCATTCTTGATCAGCGCGCGCGCGATGGCGACGCGCTGGCGCTGCCCGCCGGACAGTTGCAAGCCGTGTTCGCCGACCGGGGTGTCGTAGCCGGCCGGGAAGCTTGCGATGAAATCGTGTGCGTGCGCGGCCTTGGCGGCGGCGACGATCTCCGCCTCGCTGGCGCCGAGTTTTCCGAGCGCAATGTTGTCGCGGATGCTACCGCGGAACAGGTGCGTGATCTGGCCGACATAGGCGATGGCATGGCGCAGCGAGCCGCGCGATACGCCGGCAATGTCCTGTCCATCGATCAGAATGCGGCCGGAGCCGACCTCGTAGAACCGCAGCAGCAAATTGAGCACCGTCGATTTGCCGCCGCCCGAAGGTCCGACCAGCGCCGTGACCTTGCCGCTCTGGGCGACAAAATTCATGCCGCGCAGCACCGGCGAATCGGGACGGTACGCGAACCGAACGTCCTCGAACGTGACGCGCGCCGCGGCCAGCTGCAGCGACGGCAGGTTGTCGTCGCTCGGCTCGCCGGCCGGGCTGTCGATGACCTCGTAAAGCACACGCACGCCGACGAGATTGTTGTTGAGATCGATATTGAGCCGCGCCAGCCGCTTGGCCGGCTCATAGGCAAACAGGAAGGCGAACAGGAACGAAACAAATTCACCCGGCTTCGCTCCGGTCTCGATCACGCGGTAGCCGCCGTAGATGGTGGCGAGCGCGACGGCAAAACCACCGAGCATTTCCATCAGCGGACTGGCGCGGTTGGAGACGCGCGCCATTTTATTGGATTCATGCTCGACCTCGCCGACGGCGGCGGCAAGCCGGCGTCGCATCTCGCCTTCGAGCGCGAAGGCCTTGACCATCCCCATGCCCTGCAGGGCTTCCTGCATGGCCTCGATAATGCGCGTGCCGCCGGTGAATTGCATGCGGGCGATGCCACGCACCCGGCGGATCAATTTACGAAGGACCAGGAACGCGGGCGGCGCCACGATGAAGCCGGCAATCGACATTACCGGATCCTGCACCACCATCACGATGCAAAGCCCGATCAGCGTCATCAGATCGCGGCCTATCGCCGTGATGAGCAGGTTGATCACCTGGCTCACCGCGGCGGCGCCGGTGGTGAGCCTGGCGATGAATTCGGACGAATGGCGATCGGCGAAAAAGCTGATGTTCTGTTGCAGGAGCTTGTCGAACATGCGCCGCTGATTGTCGGCGATAATCCAGTTGCCGATCCGCGACAGCGTGACGGTCGAGCCGTAGGTCGCGAATCCCTTTGCCGTGAACATCGCCATCGCGACCAGGGCGATGACCACGACCATATGGAAATTCTTGTTCACATAGGTTTCGTTGACCATCGTGCCGAGCAGATAGGCGGTCAGCGCCGTGATGCCGGCGGCGATGGCCATCAGTGCGAAGCCGAAGGCGTAGAGCCGCCAGTGCCTCAGCGCCTCATCGACCAGCAGCCGGCGCACCAGGATGCGGGTCGAATATTGATCCGCGGGTTCGGCCTTGGGAGCTGTCATGCGTGTTCCATTTCGCTCCGCCGCGGCCAGTCATCGCGCGGACGCGCTTGAGCGCGCTTCATGCCCGGCCGGGGCGGAATTTTCAAGTGAATTCAAAGATATTATAGGCCGTAAGGTCGCTTCGCGGGAACCTGTTGTCGAGGCTCAAATCGCGGCCTTGCGGCCCACACCGGCCGGTCGCGCTTGGCGCTTTATGAGCTCGCGCTCCCAATTCAGCGCGTCGCGCACGATGGTCGAAAGGTCGTCGTATCGTGGCCGCCAGCCGAGCTTGCTGCGCGCCCGCTCGGAGTGCGCCACAATTTGCGCCGGATCGCCCGGCCGGCGCGGCGCCATGTCGACCTTGAATTCGACGCCCGAGACGCGCTTGACCGCGTCGATCACGTCAAGAACCGAGAAGCCGTGACCGTAGCCGCAATTGAGCGTCAGCGGCGGCGCGCCGGAGCGCAGGTAGCGCAGCGCATCGGCATGGGCGCGGACGAGATCGCTGACGTGGATGTAATCGCGGATGCAGGTGCCATCGGGCGTCGGGTAGTCGTTGCCGAACACGTCAAGCTTAGGCCGCAGGCCGAGCACGGTCTCGACCGCGACTTTGATCAAATGCGTGGCGGCTTTGGTCGATTGCCCGGTGCGCCCTTGCGGATCGGCGCCGGCGACGTTGAAATAGCGCAGGATCACGTGGTGCAGGCCATACGCGTTGCCCGCGTCGCGCAGCATGATCTCCGTCATCAGCTTCGACCAGCCGTATGGCGAGATCGGCAGCGTCGCTGAGTCTTCCTGCACCGGAATCTCGGCCGGATTGCCGTAGACGGCGGCGGTCGAGGAAAAGATAAAGTGGCGCACGCCGCCGTTCACGGCGCATTCGATCAGCGCGCGCGAATTCATCGTGTTGTTGCGGTAATAGCTGAGCGGGTCGCGCACCGAATCCGGCACCACGATGGATGCGGCAAAGTGGATAATGGCATCGACGCCGTGCTCGCGGATCAGCCGCGCCACCAGCGCCTGGTCGCCGGTCTCGCCGACGACGAGCGGTACGCCTTTGGCGACCGCCCAGTCGAAGCCTGTCGACAAATTGTCGAGCACGACCACGCGCTCGCCGGCATCGGCGAGCTCATAGACCATGTGGCTGCCGATATAGCCGGCGCCGCCTGTGATCAGGACTGTCATGTCGGTCAGCCCTACTCCTAATCGGTGAATACCACGTTAGGCGGCGGCGGACTTCAACCGACAGTCGCGACCGCCGCCAGCGCGCGGCGGGTCGCGGCAAAAACCTCGTCCGGGTCGATATCGCGCATGCAGCGGTGGTGGCCGAGCCGGCAGACAGGCTTATGGCAGGGCCGGCAATCGAGCGCGGTCTTGGCCTCGATGGTCGCCGCTAGCGGATTGAGCGGCGCCCAATGCCAAGGGCTGGTCGGGCCGAATATGCCGATCGAAGGCGTACCCAGCGCAGCGGCGACATGCAGAAGGCCGGAATCGTTGGAGACCGCGGCCGAAGCCGATGCCAGCGCCAGGATGGCATCGCTCAGGTCGTGTCCGGTCAGATCGCGGGCATCGGTTGAGCCGACGATCTCCGCCGCCAGCGTTTTCTCGTCGGGGCCGCCGAGCACCCAGATCGCAAAGCCGTCGGCGAGGAGGCGCCGGGTCAGCGCGGCATAGGAAGCGCTCGACCAGCGCTTGGACGGCCCGACCGCGCCGGGCGCCAGCGCGACAACAGGCCGGCTCTCTGCAGCGAGACTGCGCCGGCTTCGCCATGCGGCAATTTCAGCCGGCGGTACTTTGAGCTCCGGCACCGGCAGTTGCGCCGGCAATGCGGCGCTGGGCGGCAGCGCCAGCGCGGCGCATCGATCCACCATGCGCTGCAAGCCGCGCTCGCCGAAACGCAAATCGTTGAGCAGGAAAAACCGCGCCTCGCCGACGAAGCCGGTGCGCTCGGGGATCCCGGCGAAAAATGGCGCCAGCGCCGCTTTCCAGGTGCGCGGCAGGATCAGCGCGGTGCCGTAGCCTTCCTGCTTGAGGCGCGCGGCGAGCGTTTTCTGTTGCGCCAAAGCGAGGCTCTTGCGCGGAAGATCGACAGTGATCGCTTGGCGCAGGCCAGGCATGTAATCGGTCAGCGGCGCGCACAGCGTTGTCGTCAGCATATCGACCGGCCGGTCGGGAAACCGCGCCCGCAGCAACTGAATGACGGTGTGGCAGCGCACGAAGTCGCCGATCCACATATAAGGAACGATCAATATCGGGCTGCGATCCGGACTTTTATCCATGCCTGTCGGCGTCAATGAATTCGACATGCGCCGGCTCAAACCTCGGTCTCGCGCCGGAGCGGCTCGCTCGGCGGCGGTGCCCAATTCTGGTTCTGCTCATAGCGCTTGGCGTAGCGATAATACGTGCCCTCGAAATTACCAAAGGCAATGACGAAGCCGGCCCAGCCGTCGAGGAATCCGCGTTTGAAAATATAGTGTTTCAGGAATGCCCATAGCCCGTGCCCGACCGCTCCCGCCATGGAGACGCGCTTGCCGGCGAGCTTTTGGGCGCCAAGCGACGAGTACCGGTTCGCCTTGTCGATGATTTCTCCCAGGTTGCGGAACGGGAATTGCCAGATCGCATTGTCGAGCGTCCCGATCGATTTGTCGCCGATGAGTTCATAGCCTTCGTGCACCGGCTCGAACGTGTAGCGCATGCTGTCTTTGCGAAACAGCTGCGGCTGGCGGAAGTTCGGATACCAGCCGGAACCGCGAATCCAGCGCCCCATCAGGTAGTTGCGCCGCGGCACGCGGTAGACATCGTGCGGCGGCGAGCCGGCAAGCAGGCCGAGGATCTCGTCGCGCACCGCCTTGGTGCAGCGTTCGTCGGCATCCAGGCTGAAAATCCATTCGTGACTGCAAGCCGCGATGGCGCGATTGCGCAGATCGCCGAAGCCGTTGAACGGTATTTGGACTACATGCGCGCCGAAGCTGGTGGCGATCTCGGGAGTGCCGTCGGTGCTGCCGGAGTCGACGACAACGATTTCGTCGGTCCACAGCACGCTTTGGACCGCGGCCTTGATCTTCTCGGCCTCGTTGAACGCCAGAATATAGGCGGAGATTTTCTGCATGGCGGATGGCCCCGAACGGGCCAAAATAACACTATAGCCGCGGTTTGCCGCCAGTGGGAATGTATGGATGTCGGGTTTGGCCGATGAGGTCAATGATATAATGAATTTACATTCATAGAAATTAAATGAACATAAATTCACTTTATGTGACGCGCAGTCTATTGTTCCAGCTCACCTGATCAAGCCACCCAGTGTTGCTCATCGCGCCGGAGTGGGGCAAAGGAGCGGCTGTCGGCTCTGGTCCGACCAAACCGCAACCGGTCAAAGCGTCGATGTTGTTGGTCACCGGCGGGGCCGGGTTCATCGGATCGAATGTGGTGGCGAGCCTCAACGAGGCCGGCCGCACCGATATTGCCGTCAACGACATCCTCGGCAGCGAAGGCAAGTGGCGCAATCTCGCCAAACGCCAAATCGCCGATTTCGTGCCGCCGCCCGATCTTTTGCGCTGGCTCGATGGCCGCAAGCTCGAGGCGGTGGTGCATATGGGCGCCATCTCCTCGACCACCGCGACCGATGGCGATGCCGTCATGGAAAACAATTTCCGGCTGTCGCTGCGGCTGCTGGAATGGTGCGCGACAGCGCGCACGCCGTTCATCTATGCCTCGTCGGCCGCGACTTTCGGCGAAGGCCAAAAGGGCTTTTCTGATGACTGGTCGATTGCCGCCCTCAAACAGCTCAAGCCGATGAATCTCTACGGCTGGAGCAAGCATATGTTCGACATCGCCGTGGTCGAGCGCGCCGCGCGCAAGGAGAGGATGCCGCCGCAATGGGCGGGGCTGAAATTCTTCAATGTGTTCGGCGCCAACGAGTACCACAAGGGCGAGATGATGAGCCTCGTAGCCAAGCGGTTCGACGACGCAAAGGCCGGCAAGACGATCCGGCTGTTCAAGTCGCACCGCCCAGGCATCGCCGATGGCGAGCAGAAGCGCGATTTCATCTATGTGGACGATGCGGTCGGCGTGGTGCGCTGGCTGCTTGCTACGCCAAAAGTGTCGGGCATTTTCAACGTTGGCACCGGCGCGGCGCGCAGCTTTCGCGACCTGATCGACGCGATGTTCGCAGGCCTCGGCCGCGAGCCGGCTATCGAATATATCGACATGCCGGCGGCGATCCGTGACAACTATCAGTATTTTACCCAAGCGGAGACCGCAAATCTGCGGCGGGCCGGCTATAATGCCGCGTTCACGCCGCTCGAAGACGCGGTGCGGCACTACGTGACGACATATCTCGATCGGGCCGATCGCTACCGGTGAGCGGGGGCTTGCGCGGACAATGCATGTTTGATTTCGAAGATGCCTTCAGACTTTTTGCCAAGCAGACGGTCCTCTGCGTCGGCGATCTCATGCTCGACGATTTCGTCTATGGTGAAGTCACGCGCATTTCGCCCGAGGCGCCGACGCCGGTGCTCGCGGTCAGGTACAGCGCCATCGAGATCGGCGGCGCCGGCAACGTGGCGCGCAATATCGCGGCGCTCGGATCAAAATGTATCCTGGTCAGTCTGATCGGCAACGATGAAGCCGGCCTGACCCTGACCAACGCGCTCGGCAAGTTCGACGGATTGATCGTTCCCGACCTTGTGATCGACAAAGCGCGGCAAACGACGCGCAAGGTGCGCTTCGTCTCCGAGCACCACTCGACCCATCTGATGCGAGCCGATTGGGAAACCACCGCGCCGACCAGCGCGCATAGCGAAGACTCGATCATCGCCTCGGCCGAAACGACCATGCCCCAGGTCGGTGCCGTGGTGCTGTCCGATTACGCCAAAGGCACGCTGACGCCGCGCGTCATCCGCGCCATCATCGACGCGGCACGACGATATGGCAAACCGGTCGTGGTCGATCCGAAAGGCCACGATTACAGCGTCTACCGCGGTGCGACATTGATCACGCCGAACCGCCAGGAACTCGGCGCCGCGGTGCATCGTCCCGTCACGACGGAAGCGGAAATCGCCAAGGCCGCGGAGGAGTTGGCGCGCCTGGTCGAAAGCGAAGCCGTGCTGGTCACCCGCAGCGAAGAGGGCATGACGCTCCACCTCGATGGGCATGCGCCGATCCACATTCCATCTTATCCGGTGAAGGTGCGCGACGTGTCCGGCGCCGGCGACACCGTCGCTGCCGTGATGGCGGTGCTGCTGGCGATGCAGGCGCCGTTCGAATCCGCCATGCGCGCCGCCAATGCCGCCGCCGCCGTGGTCGTCGGCAAACGCGGCACGGCGACGGTGTCGCTGGCAGAACTTCGCCACCGCATCCTGCCCGCGGCCTCGCTCGCGCCCGAGGACAAGATCGTGTTCGATTGGTCGGTGCTCGACGAGCGGCTCGCCGAGTGGCGCAAGCACGGCCTGCGCATCGGCTTCACCAACGGCTGCTTCGATCTTCTGCACCGCGGCCATATCAAATTGCTGGCCGAGGCCCGCACCGCCTGCGATCGCCTCGTGGTCGGGCTCAACAGCGACGCTTCGACCAGGCGGCTCAAGGGCAACGGCCGGCCGATCAATCCCGCCGAAGGCCGCGCCGAAGTGATTGCCGCGCTCGAAGCGGTCGATCTCGTCGTCGTCTTCGAGGAGGACACGCCGCTCGAACTGATCAAGCGCGTGCAGCCGGCAGTGCTGATCAAGGGCGCCGACTACAAGCGCGACGAAGTTGTGGGCGGCGATGTGGTCGAAGCCGCGGGCGGCACCGTGATCCTCGTCGATCTGGTGCCCGGCCACTCGACCACCGGGCTGGTGCGCCGGTCGGCCGAATCCGCATCATGATCGGAGCGGCGTTTTGATGCTCGCACGACAGCGCGCGATCTTTCCCGACACGGCCGAGAACGCGCTCAAGGAGGAATTCTTCGGCGCGCGGACCGGTTACTTCGTCGACGTCGGCGCCAACGACCCCAAGGACATGTCGCAGACTTGGCATCTGGAACGCCTGGGCTGGCGCGGCGTCCTCGTCGAACCGCAGCCGGCGCTGGCGCAGAAGCTAAAGGAACAACGGCAAGCCCAGGTGTTTGCCTGTGCCTGCTCCTCGCCGGCCAATGCCGGCAAGATGCTGCGTTTGCACGCGGCCGGCATCCATTCCTCGCTGAATCCGGATTTTTTTGTTGCCGGCATGCGCAAGGAAGACGTGATCGAAGTACCCGCGCGCACGCTAGACGACATTCTCGAGGAAGCGAAAGCGCCGGTGCCGATCGACCTCCTTTCCATCGATGTCGAGAATCATGAAATCGAGGTGTTGAGTGGCCTGACGCTGACGCGGTGGCAGCCGCGGCTGATCCTGATCGAGGATCTGGCGCTGAACCTGAAACTGCACCGCCTGCTGACGTCGCTCGGTTATAAATGGGTGCGCCGCACCGGACTCAATGGCTGGTATGTGCCGGCCAATTCGCCGATGACGGTCAGTCCGTTCGGCCAGTGGCAGTTCTTGCGCAAGCACTATCTCGGTGTTCCGTTCCGGCATCTGCGCGAGGCCAAGCGGAAACAGCGTGAAAAGCTTCGGGCCGCGCTCGGGCGAAGCCGCTGACAATTATTTTGGAGCAGTGCCATCGTGGCCGAAAGCATCTCCATCATCGTCGCGACCTATAATCGTCCCGACGCGCTCGATGCGGTGCTGCGTTCGCTCATGCGCCAGAGCGATCTCGACTTCGAGGTACTGGTCGCCGATGACGGCTCGACGCAACAGACCAAAGACCTGATCGACGTATGGCAAAAGCGATTCAACGGCCGCCTGCGCCATGTCTGGCACCCCGATGACGGTTTCCGCCTCGCCGAAATCCGCAACCGCGCGATCCTGGCGGCGTCCGGCGATTATTGCATCTTCCTCGACGGCGATTGCATCGCGCGAACTGATTTTGTCGCCGCGCACCGCGCGCTGGCCAAGCGCGGCTGGTTCGTCACCGGCAATCGGTTGCTGTTGTCGCGAGCGCTTTCGGAACGGATCCTGAAAGAAAAACTCGAGCCGGAAAACTGGGCCTTTGCCGCTTGGTGGCGAGCGCGGCGCGCCAGGGAAATCAGACGGCTCGCACCGCTTCTCGCGCTGCCGCTCGGACCGCTGCGCCGATTGCGCCAGAGCGACTGGCGTGGCGCCCAAGGCTGCAATCTCGGCATCTGGCGTTCGGACCTCATCGCCGTCGATGGCTTTGAGGGCGGCTTCGCCAGTTGGGGCCGGGAGGATTCCGACCTGCTGGTGCGCCTGATGCGTGCCGGCGTGCGGCGCAGGGACGGCCGCATGGCGACCGGCGTTTTGCATTTGTGGCATGCCGAAGCCGACCGGTCGCGGCTACCGGAAAACGAGCGCCGGCTTGACGCCATCCTCGCCACCCAACGCATCCGCGCCCAGCGCGGGTTGTCGGCGCTACGACCATGAACACCCAGGCATTCGGCGCATTGGCACCAGGCTGGCTGGATCGGGTGGTCATGGCGCTGACCAAACCGCTGCCCGACACCTGGGCCGGCTTGCGTCTCGCCATCCTGCTGCGCCGCGCCGTCACCATGCGTCTTGCCTATCCTGACGGCGCGTTGGACGTGGAACGCTGGGGCCTGCGCATGCGGCTGCATCCGCGCGACAATGGCTGCGAGAAGAATCTGCTGTTCACGCCGCGAATGTACGAGCCGGAGGAGCTCGCCGAACTGGAACGCGACATTGCCCGCGCGATAGCTCAGGGGCGGCGCTTCGCCTTCGTCGATATCGGCGCCAATGTCGGCCTGTTCTCGCTGTTCGTTGCATCACGCGCCGGGCAACAGGCGCATATTCTCGCCATCGAGCCGGAGCCGGGAAATCTCGGCCGCCTGGAGTTCAATTTAAGCGCCAATCCGGGCCTGCCGATCACCATTATCCCCAAGGCTTTGAGCGACGAGGCCGGTGTTGTCGCGGTCGAGCTGGACCGGCGCGATCGCGGCGGCACGCGAACGACGAAAATTGGTCAGGCGGAGGCACCAGCTCAAACGGTGCGCGTGCCTGCGCAAACGCTATTTGATGTGCTTGCCGGCGAAGGCGTCGACGCCATTGACGCCATGAAAATCGACGTCGAAGGCTTGGAAGACGTGATCCTCGCGCCATTTTTTCGCGATGCGCCGCCGCGGTTGTGGCCGCGCCTCGTCATCATCGAAGATTCGCGCCTAAGCTGGAAAATCGATTTAATGGCGGTCATGCAGACGAAGGGTTACGAGCTTGTCGCGCTGAGCCGGCATAAAAACCTGATGCTGCGGCTCAAACCATGACGTTCGATACGCGGAGATTGCACCAGGCCGCCCACTGGCTCGCCGTTGCCGTCGTGGTGTCGCTGCCGTGGTCGACGTCGGCAAGCGTCATTCTGATCGTGCTGTGGCTTGTGGCCGTGCTGCCGACGTTGGCCGTTGCCGACGTGCGCCGCGAACTTTTGACCGCCGCCGGCGGCTTGCCGGTTCTGCTGTGGCTGCTCGCCGCTATCGGCATGTTGTGGGCCGACGTGCCTTGGGCCGCGCGTATCGACGGCCTCGGCGGTTTCCATCGTCTGTTGGCCATCCCCTTGCTCCTGGTGCAATTCCGCCGCTCCCAATACGGGCCTTGCGCCTGTTATGGCTTTCTCATTTCGGCGACCGTGCTGCTGGTGCTGTCCTCGCTCTTTGCCCTGTTTCCATCACGGGCCCTCGATCACGTGCCGCTCTTTGGCGCGCACGTCAAAGCGTACGGCGTGCCGGTCAAGGACTACATCTTGCAGAGCGGCATCTTTCTGATTTGCGCTTTCGGGCTCATCAGCGCGGTTTGCGAGCGCTGGCGCGAAGTCCGATGGCGAACCGTAGCCGCACTGCTCTGCCTTGCCGCCTGTTTCCTCGCCAATATCGCCTTCGTCGCCACCAGCCGCACTACTGTCGCCGTGGCGCCGCTTCTCGCCATTGTGCTCGGCTACCGGTATTTCGGCTGGCGTGGCGTTGCCTTTGCTGTCATCGGCGCGGTGGCGCTGGCCGCGTTGGCGTTGACCGCATCGCCCTATTTGCACCTGCGGGTGATGCATTCGTTCACCGAGCTGCGCAATTATCTGAACACCGACGAGGACAACTCAACCGGGCTGCATATGGAGTTCCTGAAGAAGTCGGTGGCCATTGTCGAAGCGGCGCCCGTCATCGGCCACGGTACCGGGACCATCGCCGAGCAGTTTCGGCTCGCGGCATCCGGTGACGCGGGGTCCGCTTCGGCCGTTGCCACGGTCAATCCGCACAGCCAGATTTTCGCCGTGGCGATCGAGCTCGGCGCCATCGGCGCCGCGGTGTTGCTCGCGATGTGGGTCACGCATGGGCTGCTGTTCCGCGGCGCCGGACTGATGGCGTCGATCGGCACCATAATCGTCGTGCAGAATTTCCTGTCGTCGCTGGTCAATTCGCACCTATTCGATTTCGGCCAGGGCTGGCTCTATGTATTCGGCGTCGGCATTATTGGCGGCACCGTGCTGCGCGACGCTCATTCGCCGTCGGCCGCATCGTCCGGCACGATGCCATGACGCCGCTTGCCTTGCCGAGCAATCCCCGCGTGCTGGTGGTGGCGTTGCGCCGGCTCGGCGACGTGCTGCTGACGACGCCGCTCATTCGCAGCATCAAGCGCGCGTTCCCGGCCGCTTCGATCGAGGCGTTGGTGTTTGCAGGAACGGAAGGGATTTTGACCGGGAATCCCGATCTCGCCAAAGTCATCTCCATTCCGCAGCGTCCGAGTGCCGGTGAAACGTTCGCCCTGCTGCGCCGGCTGGCGTGGCGTTACGACGTGGCGCTCTCCACCCAAACCGGCGACCGGCCGACCACCTTGGCGTGGATCGCCGGGCGGCAGAGCGCCGGCCCCATCGAAGCGAAAGGATTGTCGGCGACGGTGAAGCGCCTGGCGCTGAGCCGCTCTTATGTCGCCGACCGGCAACGGCATCGCGTGCGCGATGTGCTCCGCCTTGCCGAACTGCTCGGTATTCCGGCCGTGCCGGAAGTCGTTTGCCCGGCAGGCGGCGTGCAATCGAACTTGATCCCGGCGCAGCCTTTTGCTGTCGTCCACGCCGCGCCGATGTTCACGTACAAGCGCTGGACCATGGACGGCTGGCGGGCGCTCGCCACCGCGCTGCGCCAGCGCGGGCTGACCGTCGTCACCAGCGGCGCCGACAGCGACCGGGGCTATCTCGACGAAGTCTGGCGCGACGGCGACGTCACGCGGCTCGACGGCCGGCTGGACTGGCCGCAGCTTGCCGCCACAATCGCCGCCGCGCGAACCTATGTCGGCCCGGATACCGCGATCACCCATCTTGCCGCCGCCACCGGCACGCCGACGGTGGCGCTCTACGGACCGACCGACCCGCGTCTGTGGGGCCCCTGGCCGGTGGGCGGCCTCGACCGGCCGTGGGCGGCCGCCGGCACCATCCAGCAGCGCGGTAATGTGTGGCTGGTGCAAAATCCCTTGCCCTGCCTGCCGTGCCAACTCGAGGGCTGCGAACGCCGCCTCGACAGTTTCAGCCAGTGCCTCGATGAGCTGACCGCAGCCCAGGTGATTTCGGCGGTGGATCAAGCACTTGCGGTGCGGCGTGCGGCGTAGGCGAAAGCCGCCGGGGTAGCGCCACGAGGCAAAGCCCGGTAATGACATGCCGGGGAAAAACCGCGGCACGGTTGAGATGGCCTTCCACTTTAGCCCGCGCAGAACGCTCGTCGTAGCCCATGACCTGGTCATGACGGCGGCGGCGGTCGTCGCGAGCTTCTACATCCGTTTCGAGGCGGCGGGCCTGATGGAGCGCGAAAAGCCGCTGCTCCTGTTCCTGCCCGGCTTCGTCGCCTATGCCGGGGTCGTTTATTACCTGTTCCATCTCTACGAGGCGAAGTGGCGGTTCGCGTCGCTGCCGGATTTGATGAACATCCTGCGCGCGTCGACGGTGCTCGCCGTATCGCTCTTGGTGCTTGATTACGTGCTGGTCGCGCCCAACGTGCTCGGGCAATTCTTCTTCGGCAAGATCACCATCGTCCTCTATTGGGTCCTGCAATTCGTCTTCCTCGGCGGCCCGCGCCTTGCCTATCGTTATTTCCGCTATACGCGCACGCGCCATCACGCCCGCGCGGAGGCCGCCACTCCCGCCCTCGTGCTCGGCCGCGCCGCCGATGCCGAGGTGCTGTTGCGCGCCATCGAAAGCGGCGCGGTGAAGAAGATCTGGCCGGTCGGCGTGCTGTCGCAATCCCCCGGCGATCAGGGCCAGTCGATCCGCGGCATTCCCGTTCTCGGCGATTTTTCCGCGCTCGATGCCGTCGTCAACGACTTTGCGCAACGCGACACCCCGATCTCGCGGGTGATCTTCACGCCGTCGGCGTTCGAGCCGGACGCCAAGCCCGAAGCGACCTTGATGCATGCGCGGCGCCTGGGGCTAGCGGTCAGTCGGCTGCCTTCGCTCGATGACGCCGGCGAAATGCCGCGGCTGGCGCCGGTCAATGTCGAGGATTTGTTGCTGCGGCCGAGCGTGAAGATCGATTACGCGCGGCTGGAAACCTTCCTCAACGGCAAATCGGTCGTGGTGACCGGCGGCGGCGGCTCGATCGGCGCCGAGATTTGCGACCGCGTTATCGCGTTTGGCGCGTCGCGGCTGCTCATCATCGAGAATTCCGAGCCGGCGCTGCATGCGGTACTGGAAGCCCTTGCCACCAGGCAGGCGCGGCCGGTGATCGACGGCCGCATCGCCGACGTCCGCGACCGCAATCGCGTGTTCCGGCTGATGACGGATTTCAAGCCCGACATCGTCTTTCACGCCGCGGCGCTCAAGCACGTGCCGCTCTTGGAAGCGAATTGGGAAGAGGGTATCAAGACCAACGTGTTCGGCTCGGTCAATGTCGCCGACGCCGCCGCCGCGGCCGGTGCTGCGGCGATGGTGATGATCTCGACCGACAAGGCGATCGAGCCGGTCTCGGTGCTCGGCGCCACCAAGCGCTTTGCCGAAATGTATTGCCAGGCGCTCGACGCCGATTTTTCGCGCCGCGCCGAAGCCGACCGCCGCGGCATGCGGCTGATCGCGGTGCGGTTCGGCAACGTGCTCGCCTCCACCGGCTCGGTGGTGCCGAAGTTCAAGGCGCAGATCGATGCCGGCGGCCCGGTCACCGTCACCCATCCCGACATGGTGCGCTACTTCATGACCATTCGCGAGGCGTGCGATCTCGTCGTCACGGCGGCGAGCCACGCGCTCGGGCCCGACCGCTCCGACGTCTCGGTCTATGTGCTCAATATGGGCCAGCCGGTGAAGATCGTCGATCTTGCCGAGCGCATGATCCGGCTCGCCGGCCTCGAGCCGGGCCGCGACGTCGATATCGTGTTCACCGGCGCGCGTCCGGGCGAGCGGATGCAGGAAATCCTGTTCGCGCGCGAGGAGCCGATGGTCGACATCGGCTTCGTCGGCGTCGTCGCCGCGCGCCCGGTGCAGCCGCCGCTCGACTCGATGCGCGGCTGGCTCGCCATGCTGGAGCAAGGCTTGGCGCGGGAGGAACGCGAGGCGATCTACCGCGTGCTGCGCGACGCGGTGCCCGACTTTCGCGGCGCCGCCGCCTGAACCATGGCGATAAGGCCGGCGCGGGTATCGTGCGCCGGCCGCCAGCCGGCCGCGATCAGCTTGCCGGAATCGACCCGCAAATTGCCGCCGATGCGGTGCCAGACGTCGGCGCGCCGAAACAGGCGCAGCGGCAGCTCGATATAGTCCGGCGACATCGGCATGATGAACGCACGGCGGCCTTGCGCCTGCCGCAGCGTTACAAAAACATCGGACAGCCGCGGCGGAATTCCGGGGTCGGCCACCACATAGGTCTCGCCGATGGTGGCCGGCGTCGCCAGCACGAAGGTCAATGCCGAGATGAAATTGTCGATGCCCAGCAGCGAGCGGCGGTTGCCGAAATCCTTGACCGGCAGTGGTAACGGCGTCGCGGCGGCACGCGCCAGCAGCGCCAGATTTCCCTTCACGCCCGGGCCATAGAGCAGCACCGGGCGCAGGATGGTGAACGGCACGCCGGAGGCGCGCACGGCTTCCTCGGCGGCAAGTTTTGAGCGGCCATATATCTCGGTCGGTGCCGGCGGATCGTGTTCGGTCAATGCGTGATCGGCGGCAGGTCCGCATTGCGCGCGGATCGAAGAAACAAAGACAAAATGCTCGACGTGCTCTTGCGTCGCCGCCGCCGCCAGCCGCGCCGTCGCCAGCCGATTGACCCGATCGTATGCCGCGGCGTCGGCGCCGCTTGTATGGGCGATGCCGGCGAGATGAACGACCTGACCGACGCCTTGGAGCAGCGGATGCCAATCGAACGCCTCCGCCAAATCCGGATGCTGCACCACTTCGACGCCGCCGGGGAATGACAGATGCGGCCGCCGCACGGCCGCGCGCACCGTGCGGCCATCGCGTGCCAAGGCCGCAACCACGGCGCTGCCGATGAAACCGGACGCGCCGGTGACCAGGACGCGACTCATGACCGGCCACGCTCGAACGCGGCGAGCAGCCAGGCGACGAGAATCGCGCCGATCGTCAGCGCTGCGATCTCGCTCGGCCTGCCCGGGACGACGACGGAGATGACCGCCAGAATGCCGAGACCGACGTTCACGACGAACACGCGCACGACCACGGCCGTTGTCGTAAAGCCCTTGTCGGTGGCGCGCTGATAGAAGTGTGTCCGGTGCCCCTCCCAGAACGGCTCGCGCCGGATCAGGCGCCGAAACAAGGTGATCGTGGCATCGGCAAGATAGTAGAGCGGCATCACGACAGCGGCAGCCAGATGGCCGCCGCCGGCGACCAGCAGCAGCAGCCAGCCAAGGATAAGACCGATCGGGAGACTGCCGACGTCACCGAGAAAAACTTTGGCCGTCGGGCGATTGAAATAAGCAAATCCGATCATGGCGCCGCCGAGCGCGAGCGCCAGCACCGTGCCGTAGGAAGGCAGCGCGCCCGCCATGCCGAGTATCGTGAGCGTAGCCGTGATCGGTATCACTTCCGCGACGGTCATCCAGTCGATGCCATCCATGAAGTTGACCAGATTGACGAACCACAAGCCGCCGATCAGCAATAGGCCTCGCTCAAACCACCACGGCAATTGCGGCACGATACGAAGATGATCCGGCAGCGTGTAGATGATGCCCGCGATCACGACCGCTTGCAGGAGCAAGCGCAGGCCGGCGGGCAGCGGCCGAATATCGTCGACGGCACCGAGGCAAGTCATGATCAGCGCCGCCGCGACGACCTTCGGCAGGTTCAAGTCGGGCGACGCTCCAAGCGAGAAAATCGCCAGCGCGATACCAACGGCACCCATCGTCGCAGCGATGACGGCGATGCCGGCGCCTTGCGGCGTCGGCGTGCGATGCGACGAGCGGGCATTTGGCTTGGCCAGCGCATAGCGCGCGAGCCAAGGATAGAGCGCCACGATCAGCAAGGCGCACATCAACGCCGCGAATATGACGGTGACGGCGCCGCCCACGAGCCACCCATTGCCGCTGCCGTCGTTCATCGCGCGGACCTGTCGCCGGTCGTCGGACCCATCTAATACAGCGGCCCCGGATCGCCGGCGGCCCCCGGCCTCATCGAACCCGGTCCCAGATCGAACTCGGAATAAGTTTGCGCGTCGCAGGCATCGGTCAAGACCGCGTATCGCTCATCGATGATTTCCGAGCCTTGGAAGAACAGCGCATATGTACGCTGGTGGCCGCGATCTTGGAAGCGAACACAGACCTGCCAGCTCCATCCCTTATTGGCCAGAACCCAGCGTGGGTTCGATATCTCGGCCGGACCGGTCAGCGGCGACTTCGTGAATTCGCTTTTTAGACGTGTGGCGATCATGCTGCGGTAATCCGCATTCAAGGGCGCGGTCGCCGCGCCGTCTTGCGGCCCTGCCAAGCTGCTGCATCCTGCCAATAGCACGAGCGTCGGCGCGAGCGCGACGCGCAGCGCGGCGTGTTGCAGTGGCATCGCGGAGCGTTGTCGATAGGTCATCGGCGCCATTGACGGCAGGTTAGGAAATCGTTCACACCGGCACCATAGAAGTTTAGCTGCTTACAAACGCGCGCCGAACAACGGGTCCAGCGCTACCATCGATGATGCGGAACCGGCGTATTTTTAGGACATCACAGTCCCGCCACGAAAGCAGCGCACGTCCAAATAGTCTGTACTGGCAATCGAGGCCCAACCCGGCGGCTGGCATGACGGTCAAACGGCTCTCCGTGGCACTGATGTGGCTCGGTCTCGGCTTATTGCTGGGATCGTGTGGACCCGTCGCCGGCTTTACGGCCGATCATTGGCCGCACTGGGCCGGCGGCTTGCCCGAGGGCATCCCGCCGCGGCCGGGCACTCCGGGCTACGACGACTATGTCGCGCATCGGCAAGCCGAGACCGAACCGGCGAAGCCTGCCGCCCCCGGCGCCGCGGCGAACGCGCCGGCCGCGCCTGCGCCTGCCGCCGTCGCACCGCAGAGCGATGATGACAAGGCGGTCACACGAGGCGGCCTGTATTAGCCGCCGCGCGCGGGCGGCGCGCAATCTCATGCCACGCCGGCGCGCAGCAGATCGTGGAAATTCACGATGCCGACCGGCCGGTCCGACTCGACGACGATCAGCGCCGTGATCTTCGATGAATTGATCAGTTGCAGCGCCTCGCTGGCCAATTGATCGGGGCGAACGACCTTTGGCGATGCCGTCATGATGTCATCCACGCGCGCGTTCAGCAGATCCGCGCGCATATGGCGGCGCAGATCACCATCGGTGATGACGCCGGCGAGTTTGCCGCCGTCGTCGGTGACGGCGACGCAGCCGAATCCCTTGGCGGACATTTCGACGATCGCTTCCGACATTGGCGCGCCGCGCTTGATCAGCGGCACCGCAGCACCGGGATGCATGACGTTGTGGACGAATTTGAGCGCCGCGCCGAGCTGACCGCCCGGATGAAAAACGCCGAAGTCCATCGCGCTGAAGCCTTTGCTTTCGAGGAGCGCAATCGCAAGGGCATCGCCGAGCGCGAGCTGCATCAGCGAGGACGTCGTCGGCGCGAGATTATGCGGACAGGCTTCGCGCGTCGCCGGCACCGCCAAGACGACGTCGGCGGACTTGCCCAGCGTACTGTCGGCGCTGACCGTGACGGCGATGAGCGGGATGCGGAAGCGCCGGGAATAATTGATCAGGTCCTTGAGCTCTTCGGTCTCGCCCGACCAGGACAGCGCCAGCATCACGTCGTCCGGCGTGATCATGCCGAGGTCGCCGTGGCTGGCGTCGGCGGCGTGCACGAAGAATGCCGGCGTGCCGGTGGAGGCCAGTGTCGCGGCGATCTTCCTGCCGACATGGCCGGACTTGCCCATGCCGGTGACGATGACGCGTCCGCGCGCGTCGCGGATCGTTTCAACGGCGGCGACGAAAGGAGCGCCGAGGCCGTCGCACATGGCCGCCGCCAGCGCCGCGACGCCCTCGCGCTCGGTGTCCAGCGTGCGCAGCGCCGAAGCGATGTGCGTCGCGCCGGCACCAACTGCACTAGTTTTCGCACGCGTCGCCAATGAACCACTCCCGGTACACGAGTCTTACGTCCGCCCGACTATAGCAACAATTGCGCTTGCCCGTTGCGCTCGTTTGTTCCGCTCGCCTGCTCCGATTACTTGGCCCACGCCGCGAAGGCGTCGGCAAAGGCGCGGTCGCCGGGTGGGCCCTTTTCCACCGCCATGATGGCGCGGCCGCCATTGGTATAGACGATGGGAACGTCGAACCACTCCTGATCCTTGAGCAGCTGCATATTGCGTTGCCGGTCGGCGTCGACCGCGGACAGGCCGATCAGGAAGAATCCGTTGGTGACTTTGACCGCCAGCCCCGCAAGCGGCGTGCCGCGCGCCTCCTCGGCCTGCTTCATCAATACGCCGGGCACGTTGGCGATGCCGCCGCCGGGAAAATCGGCCGGCAGGTTGAACATGATCTCGATGGTGTGGCTCGCCGGCAGCGCCTTGTCGGTGTTGCGGCGCAGCGACCAGGTTACGGTCATTCGCCGATCGGGGATTTCGATGTCCGCGCGTACCGCGAGTTCCGGCGCCAACCCTGCGCCTGGCGAAACAGTCTCGGTGCGCCAGATCGCCGAGCCGACAAAGCGTTTGCCCTTCGGATCGTTCGGATCTTCTTCGTAGAGCACGACCCGTTGCGCCACCGCCGGCGCTGCCTGATTGCCGGGCGCGCCGCTATTGGCCGCCTGTCCGGGCGTTTGCTCCTGCGGCACGCGGCCGGAAAATTTCGGCTCGGACGGTGCTGGCGCCTGCGTCACCTGGGCCGGCTGCCGCGTGCCGAATTGCGCGACCATGCGTTTCATGTTCGGCCACTGCCAGAAGAAAATCGCCGCGACGATGCCGACGATGCACGCCAGCACGACGAGCTTGATGAGGCCGACATAGGAGCGCGGCGGCGGCGCGTGCTCGTACTCGTCTTCAGACTCCGGCGGGCGCGGCGAACGGCCCCGCGCCGGCTGCGCCGGAAACGGCCGCTCCTCGTCGAGCTCGAAGGATTGTTCGAGGCTTTGCGGGTGCCGCGGGTCGTCATCGTGGGCGCCGAAATCATCCAGATCGAGCTCAGGCTCGTACGGTGCCGGCGGCGAATCGTCGTCGCGCGGCAAGCGGCGCGGTTGTGGCTCATAAGTGTCGCGGGTGTCGCGCGCCGATTGGGCCGCGCGGGCGCTGGCGGAGCCGAGATCGTCGACATCGTGTACGACGTCGCGGAAGCCCTTGAGTCCTTCCCGCCCGAGCGAAGGCGCGCGCGCGCTTAACAGTCGGCCGCGCGCCGTGGACGGCATCGGCCGCGGCGGCGG
>Ga0181518_10000320_pt1 | contig 55547 bp, 42 predicted proteins | sample PEATcosm2014_Bin_28_FD_119751 | JGI IMG/M metagenome (GOLD analysis project Ga0181518, IMG submission 119751) | Peatland microbial communities from MTU Mesocosm Facility, Houghton, MI, USA - PEATcosm2014_Bin01_60_metaG | ecosystem: Environmental > Terrestrial > Soil > Wetlands > Peat | place...
CTCGGCGCGCGCCCCGGGCCGCAGCCTGCCGATGCAGGTACGGCAAGCCCTGCTGCTCGGCCTGAGTTTCAATCTGTATCGCTTGAAGCATCGTTGCCTTTTCCGAAGGATGTCAACAGAGCCGAACTATCTCATAAATCCTTGGTTGTCACGCCCTGCCTCATCCAGGGGTTTTGCGCCGCGAATGAAGCGCAGGCATCGTCAAGGAAGACCTAAGGGCGGGCCCGACACATGAACGATCCTGCCGAGATGGGGCGCCCGCCTTCGGCGGGTGCTGCACCCCTACGAAGGCAAGAGAAAAGCCGAACTCGAAGACTCGCCTTACGCTACAAATATACAGACCCAAGAGCACAGGCAGGAATGCCTGTGCCACAAAACCCAAGAGAGACCCAAGAACTGGTCTAAAGACCGGCCACTACAAAACCAAGAATGATCTCCTTAGCGGCTAAAGCCGGGTTGCTTCGGCACCCTTTACGGCACGACTGAAGTCGTGCCCTCCCAAAGAAGAACTGCCGCACGGGCCCTAAGCTTCCCCCCTTTACTTGTGTCCTTGTCGCCAGGCGTGCATGGCTTCCTGCATAACGCGCTGCAGCGGCACCGCTTTCTCTTCTGCCAGTTTACGGCAATCCTCGTATTCGGGCGAAACCTGCACAACCTGTCCGTTGACGCGGGCGACTTTCATGCGGACTTCGCCGTAGCGAGTGGCTACCGTTTCCCATTCGCGAGGCAAGACGCGCCGCTGGGTGGTGTAGCTGCGTACACCAAGGGTGGTCGTCTCCGCAAAAAAGAGGTCCTGAAATTTGGTCTCGTCCGCGGGGTTGCAGAGGACGGTGAGCAAAGTGCCGGGGCGATTCTTCTTCATTTGTACGGCAGTGGTGAACACATCCAGCGCCCCGGCAGACAGGGCGCGCTCGACGAAATAGCCGTACACCTGGGGATTCAGGTCGTCGAGGTTGGCTTCGACGACGCGAATCTCCTCACTGTACTCGCCTTCGCGCTTTTCCGCAGACTCGCCGACCATCAGGCGAAGCACGTTGGGCTGGCCTTCCAGGTCCGCCGTGCCCGCGCCATAGCCGATTGCGGAAACGGTCATGGGAGGTTGCGGGCCGAAGGTATCGCACAAGGTGGCGACAATGGCTGCGCCGGTGGGCGTGACGAGTTCTTTTTGCACGCCATTTGAATAGGTGGGCTTGCTCAGGAGCAGCCGCGCGGTGGCCGGAGCGGGCACGGGAAGAACACCGTGAGCCATTTTCGCGGTGCCGCCGCCGACATTCAGCGGCGAGCAGACAAAGCGCTGAATGCCCAAAAAATGGAAGCCGATGCAGGCGCCGACGATGTCCACGATGGCGTCCACGGCGCCCACTTCATGGAAATGGATTTTCTCGATGGGCACGTCGTGGACCGCGGCTTCGGCTTCGCCGAGTTTGCGAAAAATGGCGGTGGCTTGCTTGCGGACGGGATCGGCCAGCTTGGACTCTTGCAGGATGCCTTCGATGGTGGAGAGCGAGCGGTGCGTGTGCGTTTCTTGCGTTTGCACGCGGACGTAGGTGGCGGCCATGCCGTTCTTCCAAACATTTTCGGCGCGGATTTCCCAGCCGGGGATTCCCAGGCCCTGCAATTCGCTGCGCAGATGTTCCAGGGGCACACCGGCATGGAGCAATGCGCCGAGGGTCATGTCCCCGCTGATTCCGCTAAAACAGTCGAAATAGGCGAGTTTCATTTCGCTTATCATTTCCCGCCTGTTGATACTAGCTGGTGGGGTTCGTCAGCGTCAAACGCGGGCGGCTGGGGTGCATGCGGGGAAAAGCAGATCCCTCTCCCGCTTCGCGGGATCGGGATGACAATCGTGGATAGGCGTTGCCGACATGGAGTCGGTGGCACGCAGCGGCCTAGCCACGATCCCTCCACTACGGCCCGCAAACGACGCGGGCCTTCGGTCGGGATGACAAAAATGATGGCGCACTGCTGCGGACTACAACTTGCCGAGATGGGGTCGTGCTGGAACCACGCAGAAGTGGCGGCCGCCACATCCTCTTGAGAAAGACACTTTCGCCGAGATGCTTGGTGCGTAAAAGCGGCGGCAAGGCCGCCGCACTCCAAGTACTGCGGCCTTGCCCAGATGGGGTCGAGCCGTGCTCGACCCCTACAGAGAGCGGCCAGCGGCGGCGCCAGAGGCCCAGGCCCATTGGAAGTTGAAGCCGCCGAGGTGGCCGGTTACGTCGACGACTTCACCGATGAAGAAGAGGCCGGGGATTTTGCGGGATTCCATGGTTTTGCTGGAGAGTTCGTCGGTGTCTATGCCGCCGACGGTGACTTCGGCCTTGTCAAAGCCTTCCGTGGCGGCGGGCGTAAGCGACCAGGCGTGCACTTGAGCTTCGAGGGCGGCGAGTGCGGGATTCGTCCAGGAGCGGGGGGCGTTGTGGTGCAACCAGGTTTCCGCGAGGCGTTTGGGGAGAAATTGTTGGAAGGCTTTTTCCGCGGCGGCTCGATTGCGCGTGCCGGCTTCGCGGATGGCGGCGGTGGCGTCGCGGTCGGGCGCGAGATCGATGCGGATGGGTTCGCCTTCGCGCCAGTAGCTGGAGATTTGCAGGATGGCGGGGCCGCTGAGGCCTCGATGGGTGAAGAGCATTTTTTCGCGGAAGGGCGTGTGGGCGGCTTGGGCAATCACTTCTGCGGAAACGCCGGCGAGTTCGCTGTAGCGCTTACGGTCGGGGGCAGCGAAGACAAGAGGGACAAGGCCGGGGCGGGGTGTGACGATTTTGAGGCCGAATTGGAGGGCGAGGTGGTAGCCGAAAGACGTTGCGCCCATTTTGGGGATGGAGAGGCCGCCCGTGGCAATCACGAGGGCGGGGGCGCGATATTCGGTGGATTCGCAGCGGACGACGAATTGCGTGTCGCGCGAGACTCCGGTGATCTTGACGTTCAGGATAATTCTTACGCCGGAGGCGCAGCATTCGGCTTCCAGCATGTTCGTGATGTCGCTGGCGGAGTTGTCGCAGAAGAGCTGGCCGAGGGTTTTTTCGTGGCAGGCAATGCGATGCTTTTCGACAAGGGCGAGGAAGTCCGCGGGGGTGTAGCGGGCGAGGGCGGATTTGGCGAAGTGAGGATTCGCGGAGAGGAAATTCTGCGGCTGGCAATGAATGTTGGTGAAATTGCAGCGGCCTCCGCCGGAGATGAGGATTTTCTTGCCGATGCGGTCGGCGTGCTCGAGGACGGCGACGCGGCGGCCGCGTTTGCCGGCTTCGATGGCGCACAACAGGCCGGCAGCGCCGCCGCCGATGACCAGAACGTCGAATTTTTGCGGCAAGATGCTCCTCGGGCGGTGCTTAGATTACGCTGAGGGAGAGTCTACCTCAGGCGGAACCGCAGTTCGATGTCTGACGAGAAGCCACTTTCCTGGAAAGATAGAAGCAAACATGGGTAATTTCAGACTAAAATCACTTTAGACGGAGTCCTGGACAGTTGTTCAAGGGAGAATTGCGTTTGTCCGAGGTTGTGCCCTCGTTGGAAAATCCTGATGCAAGTTGCTGCCGACGCCCCTGCGTTTCTCTACGTTCAGGCTTGGATTGGCTTGGGGATCGTCCTTGCCTATTACGTTGTGCTCTCCGTCATTTTCAGGGCAAGGACACGCCGCTCCATCGGTGTGACGCAGTATGAGCCGCCACAGGGAATCTCGCCCGCTGTGGCCGCCAACCTGACAGAAAACGGCCTATACGAACGCGCCTTCGCAGCGGCTCTTATCTCCCTTGCTTCCAAGGGCTTTCTCGAGCTTGTGCAGAACGAGTACAGGTTCAGCTTGAAAAAGCTACGAGAGCCCAGTGGCGGGCTTCCTCCGGAAGAATCCTTGATACTCGTATCGCTTTTTGCCGGGAGAGCAGATACCTACGCTTTCGACTCCATCGAATATTCAAGACTCTGTGAGACTTATGTGGAATTCAAGGATGTTCTCGAGGGCATCGTTGAGCCAGAGCTGATTTCCGAGCATCTGCCCTTTTGGTGGGTTGGCGTAGCCTTATCATTAATGGCGACCATACCGGTGGCTGGCTCCATAGTCACGCTTGAGAATGGTGTGTCATTGGCATCGGTGGCTTATTTTGGCATTTGGATTCTACTCGGCGGTTCCTGTCTGGTGGCGGCCCTGCGGGTTTGGCCAGTCACCATTCGCAAGGTGACTTCGTATGTCCCGTGGGATGGCAGGCCCACCCGCCCGTTGGACCTGAAGGATTTGATCCCAGTATTCTTGTCGGGTTCGGCGCTGGCTGGCTTCGTTTTTCTTGCGGTTCTGAGTTCGACAGAGTTTGCACTACTGCTTTCAGCACTGGTCATTCTCAATGCCATCTCCCGGCATGCACTGGAAGCGCCTACCCGCGCTGGCCGCAAGGTACTCGCAGACCTACAAAATTTTCGCGAATTTCTTTCGCGCACCGATGCCGACCGTTTAAACCGAGAAAATCAACCCGGCCAGACTCCTGTGATCCTTGAAAAACACAGCGCCTTCGCGGTGGCTCTGGACGTGGAGGTCGCGTGGGGCGAAGAGTTTGTAGAGAACCTGGTGGAACTCCTTCAGTGGGACCAGGCCTACAGCCGGCGCCAGACCAAGTTTACAACCCTCAACAACGACAGGATTGAATTGAGGATTCGCCCTCGCAAATGAGCCCTGCCCGTTGCCGGCGGAGGATTGCGCTGGCTTGGATGGGCAGAAATTTGTATAATGGGGGCAAGCTGGAGCGGTGTAGGTCGATTGTGAGGCGCTTACGAGGAGCGCCCGGGACGTGACAATGTACATGCCAAACGTCATTGTAGTTCGCTAAGCCGCACCTGTTGCGGACCTTTCCTTTCCTCGATTCCATCTAGAGGCTGTCGCGTAGGTTTTTTTGAGCGACGAGACTGCCTACCTCAGGGGTTGAAACCTCTGAACTTCCGAGGCTTTTCGGCATGGCTGAACAGGCTGCGGGAAAAGGCTTAAAGCCACTTCCTCAGGGGCTTCCGCCAGAAACCGGCGGACGCAAAAGGCGCGAAAGCCCAATGGTAGCCAAGCACTTAATGTCGGAGCTAAAGCTCCGACCCCCTGAACTATAGAAAGTGCAGGTATTTATGTCAGTGCAGGAGATAAAAACGGCTGATGTGTCGGTGAATGCTGCGGCGCCTTCGCTGTGGAGTTCGATCGGCGAAGCGGTGCGCGGTTCGCACCAGGATTTCACGACGGGCAACTTGAACCGCGCCATATTGCTGCTGGCCATTCCCATGGTGCTGGAGATGGTGCTGGAGTCGCTGTTCGCCGTGGTGGATGTGTTCTGGGTGAGCCGGCTGGGTGCGGACGCGGTAGCTACGGTGGGGCTGACGGAATCGCTGTTGACCCTGGTGGGCGCAGTGGGATTGGGACTGAGCCTTTCTACCACGGCGATGGTGGCGCGGCGCATTGGCGAAAAAGACCCGGCGGGAGCGGGAATCGCAGGAGCGCAGGCCATTTTCATTGGATTTGGCGTTTCGTTTGCCGTGGGGATTCCGTGCTTCTTCTATGGACCGGATTTGCTGCGGTTGATGGGAGCTTCGCCGCAGGTGGTGGCCACGGGGAGCGGCTATGCGCGGATTGCGCTGGGTGGCAGCGGGGCGCTGTTGTTTCTGTTCCTGAACAACGCGATTTTCCGCGGCGCGGGTGATGCGGCAATCGCGATGCGGCTGCTGTGGGTGGCTAACATCATTAACCTGGTGCTCGATCCGTGCCTGATCTTCGGACTGGGGCCGTTCCCCAAACTAGGCGTGACGGGCGCGGCACTAGCCACGTTCACGGGGCGCAGTATTGGCGTGCTCTACCAATTCTACCGGCTGCTGCGCGGCACAGAGCGCATACGGATCTTGCGCTCGCAATTGCGGGCAAACTGGCACGTATTGCTGCGGCTGCTGCGGGTTTCGTTGACCGGCATCGTGCAGTTCGCCATCGCGCAAACGAGCTGGATCGGGCTGGTGCGGATCATCAGCGTTTTCGGGTCGGATGCGCTGGCGGGCTACACCATCGCCATCCGCATCCTCATTTTTGCGATGATGCCTTCCTGGGGACTGAGCAACGCCGCCGCGACGTTGGTGGGGCAAAACCTGGGGGCGCGCGAGCCGGAACGCGCGCAAATTTCCGTGTGGCGCACGGGCTTCTACAACATGCTGTTTCTGGGGACGATCGGCGTGCTCTTCCTGATATTTGCAACGCCGACGGTGCGCTTGTTCACGCACGATCCGGCAGTGGTGCCGCTGGCGGCAGCAGCGTTGCGACTGTTCAGCTACGGCAACATTGGCTACGCGTATGGAATGGTGATGATGCAGGCGTTCAATGGAGCGGGCGACACGGTGACGCCGACGGTGGTGAATTTCCTCGGGTACTGGCTGCTGGAGATACCGCTGGCGTATTTCCTGGCGATCCGCGCGGGAATGCAGACCAATGGCGTGTATATTTCCATCGTCATCGCGGAATGCGCGATTGCCGGCGCGGGCGTGCTGCTGTTTCGGCGGGGGCGATGGAAAGGGCAGAAGATCTAGCGGAGGGTTTGCCGCGAAGAGACGGAGGGAAAACGCCGCGTGGATTGCGAAAAGATTACGGTGGCCGATCTAAAGATCGGCCGCGACAGAAGCTGGAGTAAGGCACCGGCCTCCCTCCTACGGCGGGCAGGCAGAAGGATGGGAAATATAGAGACAAGAAAACCCAAGAGACCGGTCTAAAGACCGGCCACTACAAAACCAAGAGCAAAAGCGCCCGCCTCAGAAGGCGGCCGCTACAAAGGCAAGAGCACAGTCAGGAGTGACTGTGCCACAGGGCGGCGCTGCTATACTGGGGGATTACAAAGCACTGCTGCAGCAGACTGAGGAACCGTGTACCTGACAATCATCCAGCGGTTGCGAGAAGCGCTCGGCACACAAATACGGGAGAAGTACGGCTGCGAAATCAGCATCACGGTGGAGAGGCCACCGAGGCTGGAACTTGGCGAAGCGGCTTCGCCCGTGTGTTTTGAGCTGGCCAAGCGGCTGAAGAGAGCGCCACGGCAGATCGCGCAGGAAGTTGCCGGCTCGCTGCCACCGGTCGCGGGCATTGCACGCGTGGAGGTGGCCGGCGGCGGGTACCTGAACGCGTTTTTCGATCGCGGGGCATTTTGGGAGAGCCTGTGGGCCGAAACCAGTGGCGAGCAGCGCGGGGTGAAGGACGCGCTTGGCCGGGTGATCGTCGAACACAGTAGCATCAATCCCAACAAAGCCGCGCACATCGGGCACCTGCGCAACGCGGTGTTGGGCGACACGATGGTGCGGATGTTGCGCCACACGGGCCACGAAGTTGCGGTGCAGAACTACATCGATAACACCGGCGTGCAGGTTGCGGATGTGGTGATTGCATTTCGCGAGATGGAGAAGAAGTCTCTGGCCGAGATCAGGAAACTCGCCGGGGAGCCGGGGTTCGATTATTTGTGCTGGGACCTTTATGCCAAGGCCACGCAATTCTTTGAGGAAGAAAAGACGCACGCCGCCAAATTGCGCGGAGAGACTCTGAAGGCCATCGAAGAAGGCAAAGGCGAGATCGCGGAAATGGCCACGGTGATTGCCGACGCTATCGTGAGCCTGCACTTGCGCACCATGGCGCGGCTGGACATCTTCTACGAACTGCTGGCGCGGGAGAGCGAGATCCTGCACCTTCATTTTTGGGATGCGGCGTTTGAAAAGCTGAAGGCCAGCGGCGCGATTCAATTGGCCAGGAGCGGGAAGAATGCCGGGTGCTGGATCATGCCGTGGGGGAAGGAAGTGAAGGAGGTAAAGGAAAGTGCGAGCGGAATGGATTCCTCAACTTCCTTTACTTCATCTAGATCATTTACCTCATTTTCCGACGATGAGGAGCAAGCCAAAATTATCGTGCGGTCGAATGGCACGGTGACTTACGTCGGGAAGGACATCGCTTATCAGCTATGGAAATTTGGCCTGTTGGGCAAGGATTTTCATTATCGGCTATGGCCGAATCAACTGGCAGGGCATGTCGTCTGGGCCACAACCACGGAGCCAAATGATCCGCGGGCGCCACATTTTGGGAACGCGACTGCCGTCTACAATGTGATCGACACGCGGCAGGCCTACTTGCAGGAAGTTGTCGCGGAAGGATTGCGCCTACTTGGCCACGCCTATGAAGCGGACCATTCCATTCACTTCGATTATCAGATTGTGGCGCTGACGCCGCGCTGCGCCACGGAACTGGGATACGAGATTACAGCGGACGAAACGAAGAAGGCTTACGTCGAGGTGAGCGGCCGCAAAGGCCATGGCGTGAAGGCCGACGACCTGATGACCAAGCTGGAAGCCGCGGCACTGGCCGAAGTGCAGCCACGCCACGCGGAGATGCCCGCCGCGGAACAGCGGGCAACAGCGCATGCGATTGCAGTCAGCGCACTGCGGTTTTTCCTGTTGAAGTACACGCGGAATACCATCATCGCGTTTGATTTCAAAGATGCTTTGAGCTTTGAGGGCGAGACCGGGCCGTATTGCCAATACGCTGTTGTGCGCATTCGCGGCATACGGCGCAAGGGCGTGGAGGCGGGTGCAACGCGGGTGGAGTTGACCAAGGATTCCGTGGAGAAATTTCTTGGTGGGACGGAAGGCAATGGGCTTTGGGAGCTCGTGCTCGACTCAGGTACGCTCGACTTCGCCGTGGATGCCGGAATTGGGGCGCAGGAACCCGCTTTCGTTGCGAAATATGCGTTTCAATTGGCGCAGGGATTCAACGTTTTCTACCACAAGCATCACATTCTTTCGGAGACGGACGAACAGAAGCGGGCGTTTTTGCTGGGGTTGACGGAACTGGTGGAAAGGCAACTGGTGCGAGCGTTGCAGGTGCTGGGTATTGAGGCGCCGGAGAAGATGTAGCGGCTTTTTTATCAGGCGATCTGATTGTTGAGATTGTCCGCAGGCGGCTGGTGTAGATGGATTACAGTTTGCCGGTGGAGTTTGCACCCGTAAAAGCGGCGGCAAGCCGCCGCACTCCAAAATAGCGATACGGCGGGACGAGAATGCGTTTGCGCGATTGTGCCGCGATCCCTCCACTACGCGGCCCGACACGCCACAAATTGGCGTGGAAGAAAACGTCGGGCCGCTCCGGTCGGGAACACAAGGTGGGCGTGTCGCAAGAATCGCGGCTAGAGCGTGGTGATTAGGTGGACCAGAGTGCGGAGGGCTACGCCGGTGGGGCCTTTGGCTAGCCAGGGTTTGGCGTCGTCGTTCCAGGCGGTGCCGGCAATGTCGAGGTGAATCCAAGGGGTATCGCCCGCGAATTCACGAATGAACATGGCGCCGGTGATGGCGCCGCCGCCTTTGACGCTGCTGATGTTCTGAATGTCGGCAAAACTGCCTTTGATAAATTCGCGGTATTCCTCGTCCATGGGCATGGGCCACATTTTTTCGCCAGCGGCCTTGGCGCTGGCGAGCAGTTTGTCCGTCCAGGCCTGATCGGAGCCAAACACGCCCACATTAATCCCCGCTAGGGCGACCACGATCGCCCCGGTGAGCGTGGCGGCATCCACGAGACGCGTCGCACCAAGCTGCTTGGCGTAATGAATGCCATCGGCAAGAATCAAGCGCCCCTCGGCGTCGGTGTTCAGCACTTCGATAGTCTTCCCGGACATGGCGGTCTGAATGTCACCGGGCTTTTGCGCTTTGCCGCCCGGCATATTTTCCGTTGCGGGAACCACGCAAATGACCTTGACGCTGGGCTTCAGGGCGGCCAGCGCGCGCATTACGCCGAGCATGGTGGCGCCGCCAGCCATGTCGTACTTCATTTTTTCCATACCCTCGGACGGCTTGATGGAGATGCCCCCGGTATCGAAGGTGACCGCTTTGCCGACGAGGCCGATGACGGGGGCGCCCGGCTTTGCAACTGCGGGCGTGTAGGTAACGACAATCACGCGAGGCGGCTCGACGCTGCCCTGGGCGACGCTGAGCAGCGCGCCCATCTTTAGGTCGGCGATTTTCTTTTCGTCGAGAATCTCGACCGTCAGACCGGCTTCCTTGGCCATCGCAGCGGCCTTTTCGGCCAGGATGCACGGCGTGAGTTTATTGGAGGGTTCGTTGACAAGATCGCGGGTGAAATTCTGCGAATCGCCAATAATGCGCCCCCGGGCAATGCCCTTTTCGTCGGCAGCCTTCTCCGCGCCGCCATAGCCCGCAATAAAGAGTGCCTCGATGAATTTATCGTTCTTCTTGTCTGTCTTGTACTTGTCGGACTCAAAATCGGCGGCAATGGCCCCTTCCGAGACCGCTTGGGCGGCTTCCTCGGTGAGATCGCCCTCGCGCAGGGCGAACACGAATTTATGAACACCGCGGGTTTTTAGATAACGCAACGCCGCCCCCGCAACTTTTCGCAGTGTCGCGGGGTTAAATAGCTCGCGCTTCCCTGCCCCGACGAGGAGCAGCCGGGCGGAGTTCAGCCCCGCCGGCGAATGGACAAGGGTCAGCTCGAGCGTCTTCCCGGTGAGCTCGCCGCTCTTGGCCAAACGAGCAAGGAGGCCGCCAGTGAGCTTATCGAGTTCGGCGATGCGGCCCTGAATGGGGTTGCTCTCCTCGAACAGGTAGGTGACGAGCGCATCCTCCGCGAGCGTGACAATGGGTTTGGTTTCCAACGTGATTTGCATAGTTCGTTTATCGCCTCCGGTTGCGATACATCGCTTGCTCCGCTTCCCTGCGGGCATCCTTGTCACGTTCGTCCTGGCGGCGGTCCCACGACTTTTTGCCCTGCGCCAGGGCGATTTCGACCTTGGCAATGCCGTTGCGGAAATAAATCCGCAAGGGAATGACGGTCAAACCTTTCGATTCCGTACGGCCAGACAATTTATAGATTTCGCGTTTATGAAGCAGCAACTTGCGGTTACCAAGCGGTTCATGATTCCAGGGTCCGCCGGGCATATACTGGGCGATGTGCGCGTTGGCGAGGTAAGCGCCGCTGGGCTTGAAGTCCACATACGCGTCGCGAATATTGGCCTTGCCTTGGCGGAGGGCTTTGACTTCCGTGCCGTGCAACACCAGGCCCGCTTCGAGCTTTTCAAGGATATGATAGTGGTAGGAAGCGGCGCGGTTTTGCGCGACGATGAGGTCGCGTGGACCTTTGGCGTCTTTGCCCTTCTCCGGTTTCTTAGTTGGCTTGGTCACAATCTTTCATTTTACCCGATGCTGCGTCTAAACAAGCAAGGAAGGCTGGCAAAGGTGGTCCAGCCGGTGGAAAATGGCCCCAGCCACGCGTCCACAGGTCCACCAGATAGGATGCGACTGGCTCATGGGACAGTGTGACATGCGAGAGACCCAGGCGAGGGCAGCTTGCCGCGTTGCTAATGCGGATGCTAGACTGCAAAGGCAAGTAAAGACGAGATTTGGGACCAGACGGGGTCCCGGAGAGTCCATGCGTCGCTGGTGTCAGGTTGGCATTTGCATTGCCTTCGGAGTCTTCCTTGCAGGCTGCCCAAAAGGCAACCAGGACTACAAATCCGGGATACGAGCGGAAGACCTGAAGGACTATGACGCCGCCGTAGACTACTACTTGAAAGCCGAGAAAGTCGATCCGCATAACGCCAATTTCAAGATCAAGCTGAACCAGGCGCGATTTGAAGCGGGCCAGGAACACCTCGTCCAAGGAAGGAAATTGCGGGACAAAGGCGATTTACAGGGCGCGCTATCGCAGTTCCAACGCGCGCAGGTGTATGACCCCTCGAGTTCCGTGGCCGATCAGGAAGTAAAGAAAACACTGGATCTTATCGCCGAGCGCGCCGCCAGCCAAGCGCAAGCCGAGGAGCCCCTGATTGATAATGGGGAGCCGGTAATGGCGTCGGAGCCGCCAGAGATCAAGCCTCTTTCGCGGGCCCCCATCAACCTGAGAATGTCGAACGACCTGAAAGTCGTCTTCGACACCATCGGAAAGCTTGCCGGGCTCACCGTGATTTACGATCCGGACCTGCAGCAAAAGAAGATCAGCGCGGACTTGAACAACGTGACGCTGGAACAAGCACTCGATATCACTTGCCTGGAGAGCAAGACCTTCTGGAAGCCGGTCACGGAAAACATCATCATGATCGCTCCGGACCAGGCACAGAAGCGGCGCGATTACGAAGAGCAGGTGGTGCGGACCTTCTACCTGAGCAACGTGTCGATCCCGCAGGACTTGACGGAAATCACCACGGGACTGCGGCAGTTGCTGGACCTGAAGCGCATCCAACAGGTGAATTCGCAAAATGCCATCATCATCCGGGATACGCCGGACAAACTGATGCTGGCCGACAAAATCATCCGGGATATCGACAAGGCCAAGCCGGAAGTCATCGTGCAGGTGGAAATACTCGAGGCGCGCACGGACAATCTGAAGAATCTGGGTATCCTGCCGGGGCAATCGGCATCCATTCAGATCAATCCAAGCTATACCACCAGCACCTCCACAACAACCTCGACGACCACCAGCACCGCCAGTGGCGCGAACACCGCCGCCCTAAATCAGCTACGCCATTTGAATCAGAGTGACTTGGTCTTGACGCTCCCGAGCGCCACCGCGAATTTCGTGCTCACCGACAGTACGACAAAGATTCTCCAAAACCCGGAACTACGCGGAATCGATGGGCAGTCGGCAAAATTGAAGATTGGCGACCGCGTGCCAGTGGCAACGGGGAGCTTTCAGGCAGGCGTTGGCGTGGGAGCCACGAGCGGCGCAGGCTTCGTGAACCCGTTGGTGAACACGCAGTTTCAGTACATCGACGTCGGCGTGAACTTAGACGTGACGCCGCACGTGCATCCGAATCGGGATGTCAGCCTGAAAATTTCCATCGAGGTTTCATCGGTAACCGGCACATCCAGCATTGGTGGCATCTCGCAGCCCATCATTAGCCAGCGCAAGGTGGAACACGAAATCCGGCTGAAAGAGGGAGAAGTCAGCATCCTCGGAGGATTGATACAACGTACGGACACGAGGACTCTGAATGGCTGGCCAGGCGCAGCGCAGATTCCGGTGATGCGCTATCTTTTCTCCGCGGATAATACGGAGATAGCGGAAGACGAGGTCTTGATCGTGCTGATACCACGGATCGTGCGAATGCAGGATTGGAACAAGGGCAACCTGCGGGCGATGTTCTCCGGTACAGATACTTTTGTTGGGGCCAAGCGCGAATTGGACGTCAAGGCGCCGACGGCGAATCCGAGCCCGCAGGCGACACCGCCGGCAGCGGCGCCGGCAGTTCAGGGACCTGGAGGGGTAGTTGTGCCCGCTGCTGCGCCTACGCCCGCCGCGCAGCCCGCGGCGCCCGCTCCTGCCCCGCCGCAAGCGCAGGCAGCAGGGCCGCGCATCCGCTTCGAGCCTGCGACGTTGAACCTAAGCCCAGGGCAGACCGCCACGATCGGTGTGGTGGTCGAGAATGTGAACGATCTTTATTCCGTGCCCATGCTGCTGCAATACAACCCCGCGATTATCAGCATCGAGGAAGTGCGCCACGGAGGATTCCTCTCCGGCGGCACGCAGGAGATCGCGATTGTGCAGCGCGTGGATAAGGAACACGGGCAGGCCATTATTTCGGCCACCCGCCAGCCCAACACACCCGGCGTGAATGGCAGCGGCACCTTGCTCGGCGTGGTAGTCAAGGCGCTCGCGGCCGGCACAACCAATCTTTCGATTGTGCAGGTGAATGCGAAAGATTCGCAGCAGAAGCCGATTCCGCTGGTCACCAGCGAAGCAACTCTGCGGGTACAGTAACCGTTCCAATTCAAGAGGGCGGAATGAAGTCCGATCCAAGGAAAAGCCGGCGCACCCCGGAAGCGGGAATGACGCTTCTGGAGTTGATCATCGCCTGCACCATTCTGCTCGTCCTGGCGTCCGCGGCGATTCCGCTGCAGCGCTACACCATCCTGCGCCAGCGCGAAGCGGAACTGCGCCGGGATTTGCGGGAGATGCGCGACGCCATTGACCGCTACAAGGATTTAGCCGACCGCAATCAGATTCGCGTGCAGGTGGGCAGCGAAGGCTATCCACCCGATCTGGACACTCTGGTGAAGGGGGTCGCCGTCGGCGGAGCCGGCGCTACGGGGCACAATATCCGCTTCTTGCGCCGCATCCCTGTGGACCCCATGACCGGCCAGGCCGAGTGGGGCATGCGCTCCGTGCAGGATGATCCGGATTCGACGAGTTGGGGCGGAAATAACGTGTTTGACGTTTACTCTAAGTCGACTGGCACGGGACTGGATGGCACGAAGTATTCGGATTGGTGAGATGGTGCAGGAACGCGAAGGCATGAACGAGCAGGGCGGCCGGACGTGTCGCGAACGCCAAAAAGCGGGAGTTCCCTGCCCGCGGCGCGGCTTCACTCTCATCGAATTGATGATCGTGATCTCGATCATCCTGATTCTCGTTGGAATTGCCGCGGGGATGTACCAGCAGTCGATTCGCAGAGCCCGCGAGTCCGTTTTGAAGCAGGACCTGCAGACCATGCGCAATGCGATTGACAACTACACGATGGATAAGCTGCAAGCGCCCCAGTCACTGCAGGATCTCGCGGACGCGCACTACCTCCGAGAAATCCCCATTGATCCATTTACCAACCAGCGGGACTGGGTGGCGCATTTCGGCGATACGCTGATCAGCCCGGAGCAGACCGGCACGGGCTTGGACGACGTGCATTCCAATTCCGACCAGACCGGCAGCGACGGGACCCCCTACAACACGTGGTGAAGACGTCGCGCTTGAGAATGTAAGAGGCCAGACGCGTGCCTGCGGTCCATGGAGTGAACATGGAGTTACGGGCAGGACTGTTTCCAAGGCACAGGCCATCAGAGAACGTGACTTTGCACGTATCCCAAGTACAATGGACAAAATGACGACCATCCCAAGACGGGTTCCCGGCTGGCATGCTTATTACCTGGGTGTGTGCCGCTCCTTGGCATTGCGCAGCAAAGATCCAGCGACGCAGATTGGATGCGTGATTGTCGGTCCGGCGCACGAAATCCGGTCCACAGGCTACAACAGCTTTCCGCGCGGGATTCATGACACTGTGCCCGAGAGACTGGAGCGTCCTGAGAAGTATCTGTGGATTGAGCACGCGGAACGCAACGCCATCTACAATGCGGCACGGGCGGGCACGCCGCTGCAGGGCTGCACGATTTACGTGGAGGTGACGCCCTGCATGGACTGCGCGCGGGCCATCGTCCAGGCAGGAATTGCGCGCGTGATTGTTGACGCCGACCGCATGCGGCAATATTCGAGCAAACGCTATGATGAAGAATTCAAGAAAGTCAAAGTATTGTTCAAAGAGGCGGGAATCAAGCTGGAGGTTATTTCGGGGAAGGGCCCGGGCCAGAAGAGATCGAGCAAACGTCCTGCCGTGTAGCTAGAAAACTTTCCCTCGCTCCATTACTCTGGTTCGTTCATTGCCCCATCCTCACTAACTCGAAATCCTGGGAGGAATTATGAAAAGGCGGAGGGCGCATCGCGCCGGGGGCAAGAAGGTGTGACTTGGGCTCCTCGAATAGGAATTTCTGGGTCAAGCGCTCGGAATAAGGAAAAGGCCGGAACGCTGGGCTCCGGTCTATGATGCACTGAAGGGCCGCGGGGGCAGATGCCGCACTGCGGCACGGAGTGTCTTGCCTCGCAGGATTATGAGCAGGTGCCAGCGCAGTTCGCTAGCGCCTTATTGACCCATCAGATTCACGGCAGGGAGCGTTGGTATGCCAGCCGTTTTGCAGCCAAACAAGCATGTTGGTCGAGAGGTGATCCACGGCATCGCGCCATCCGGTGTAGGGAGCCGGGCCGCTGCTTTCTCGAAAGAGTGTGCCGACTTTCCCTAGACCGGTAACTTCAACATAAGCCGAGTCCTGCTGGGTTCCGTTATTAGTTTCGCTGACCGTCACGTTGATATAAAGATTTGGGACGACGCCATTGGCTTCCTGAAACGTGATGCCAGCGCCGTTCCCGTTGAGGTCCGCGAGAATGCGCTGCGCCAGAAACGACGGGGCCTCGGGGAATTTCCACGTCATATTGTAAGCTGGCTTGACGCTGATCACCACGGTCAGCGTGGTGTAGCTGAAACCCTGCTGATCCTGGCATGGCCAGACGTTATCCTGCTTCTTTTTCCTTGAAAACAACTGTGCGTCTGCCGGTACCGCGCAGAACAGCGCCAGCAGGGCAAGGGTCAATACCGCGGCAAATGTCGCTTTCATACTATCTCCGTCAGTGGGCAAGTTGCCCAGCTTCCGTGCGTGCCTTACCTTGCAGCGTGCCCAGAAAATCCAGCGGGGCCGATAGTACTTTCGATAAATTGTTTTCAATCCATTACTCGGGGTTTGTAAATCGGCGTTTTCGATGATGCCGAGGTAGAGGCGAGAGGGCGGGACGGACCACCGAGCATAAAGGAAGTGAGGTTTACCGGCGACACACGACCGCGTCTGTCGTGTTGCACGGCTGAGCGTCGGCTTCGCGAGGGTTCATACGCTCACGGAGAGTTCAGACTCGTTCGTGCGAGGCGTTGGCATCGTTTGCTTCGGTTTCATGCACTCATCGGCCTGCGCGGAGATTTGAGGCCTTCACGCCAGCGGCTCGTACCACAGCATGACAGTCCCATTGGCGAAGGCCCGCGTCTTGGTCAGCTTCAGGGCCAGCTTCTCTTTGACACCCTCGAACATCGTCCTGCCCTTGCCAAGAACGATGGGATTCAGCGCGATCTGGTATTCATCGATCAAACCCTCTTGCGCCAATTGCGAAACAATGCTGCCGCTTCCCAAAATCGCCATGCCCTCTCCGGGCTCGGCCTTCATCTTGCGAACTTCCTCCACCAGGTCGCCCTTCACCAGCTTCGTGTTTTTCCATGACGCTTTGTCCAGTGTTCTTGAAAAGACGACCTTTTGAAGATTATTCATTCGTTCGGCCACGATCGGGTCATTCTTGAGCGCGAGGGGTGTCGGCCAGTAGCCGGCCATCAGCTCATACGTAATCCTGCCGAACAAGAGCACGCCTCCGCCACTGGCATTCTCTGCGACAAATGCATTCCACTCGGCATCCTGCGTACCCCCCTTGGCCCAGCTCATACTCCCGTTTGCGTCTACAAAGTAACCATCCAGCGACACGTGATTGAAAACGATTAATTTGCGCACGTTTCCTCTCCTTGTTCAGTTTCTGCATGAGTTGAAAGGATAACTGATCAGGGGGCGTGTCCAACAGTGGCCGCACTTCGAGGACACGGTGAAATTCGGCCGTGGAGCGGCCCGGGTGCGAGATCACGGCGAAGTTACGGGGCACGCAAAAAGAAAAAGGCCGGAGTCCTGGGCTCCGGCCTATAATTCACGGAATGGTTGCGGGGGTCAGATTTGAACTGACGACCTTCGGGTTATGAGCCCGACGAGCTACCAGGCTGCTCCACCCCGCACATTCACTATAGCGGAGCGTTGCTATTCCGTCAAATTCACATCGGAAGGTATCTCATCAATGCTTCGAGTCAGCGGCTTGCGCACCTCAGGGGTTGAAACCCGTGAGTTCGCAGACCTTTTCGGCACGACTGAAGCCGTGCCCTCCCGAGAGCCCTTTACGAGATGGTTTCTAGCCACAGATCGGAGGTATTCCCGTGTTTTTGCGCCGTCAATTAATCACCATTTGCGCTGTCATCCTGTTTGCCGCGTGTAGCTCCGCTCAGGAGCAACCCGCGTATCGCAATCCCAAGCTGGCCATCGAGGACCGTGTCGCCGACTTGCTTTCGCGCATGACCTTGGAGGAGAAAATCGAGCAACTCGCCGGAGGCCAGCGCGACCGCGGATTCCTGGATACGACCGGCCAATTCACGCCGGAAACGGCGGCGGCGGCATTTCGCGATTTCTACAACATTGAAAAGCGCATCAGCCCCCACGACTACGCCGTGCTGCACAACGCGTTGCAGCGGTATCAGATGGAAAAGACGCGGCTGGGGATCCCCCGGCTCATCATGGGCGAGGCGCTGCATGGATTTATGTCGAACGGCGCCACAAGCTTTCCGCAAGTGCTGGGCTTGGCAAGCACGTGGGACACCGATTTGGTGCATCGAGTATTCACGGCTGCGGCAGACGAGATGGCCTCCACCGGGGGCAATCAAGCGTTCACGCCGGTGCTTGATCTGGCGCGCGATCCGCGCTGGGGGCGCACGGAAGAGACCTACGGCGAAGATCCATTTCTCGTCTCGCGCATGGGCGTTGCAGCGATCGAAGGTCTGCAGGGACCTACTTTCCTGATCGATCGCCATCACGTGCTGGCGACCGCGAAGCACTACGCGGCGCACGGCCAGCCCGAGGGCGGCCGAAATACCGCGCCCGCCAATTATTCGGAGCGTATCCTGCGCGAAACCTTTTTTGTGCCGTTTCAAGCGGCCGTGGAGGAAGCGCGCGTGGGAAGCGTGATGGCGTCCTACAACGAAATCGACGGCATCCCTTCGCACATCAATCCGTGGTTGCTGGACACGGTGCTCCGCCAGGAATGGGGCTTTCGCGGTTACGTCACCTCGGATGGAGGGGGACTCCAAATGCTGTTCCAGGTTCACAAGGTCGCCGCGGACGAAGCAGACGCCGCTCGCAAAGCGCTTGCGGCGGGCGTGGACTATGACCTCTCCGATGGTTCGGTGTACCGCACTCTTTTGGAGCAGGTGAAAGCAGGCATCGTTCCCGTTTCCTTGGTGGACCGCGCCGTTGCGCGCGTTCTGGCCGCGAAATTCCGCCTGGGCCTTTTCGAGAACCCTTACGTGGACCCGGCGCTTACGGAAAAAATCATCAATAGCCCGGAGCATCAGCACCTGGCGCTGCAGGCGGCGCAGGAAGCGATTGTTCTTCTTAAAAACGAGAATCATCTGCTTCCCCTGGACGAAAAGAGAATCAAGACGATCGCCGTCATCGGTCCCAACGCGGCGGACGTGCACATCGGCGGTTATGCCCGCGAGCCATTCCACAGCGTGAGCATTCTGGAAGGCATCCGTACGCGCGCCGGGAAAAACATCAAGGTGGTCTATGCGGAGGGCTGCAAGATCACCACCGGAAAACAGGGATGGTCCGGATGGTACGAGGACAACACGCAACTGGCCGCGCCGGAGAGCCAGGCCGCGAGCATTCGCGCCGCGGTGGAGACTGCGCGCAAGGCCGACGTGGCAATTCTGGTGGTCGGCGAAACGGAGGGCACAAATCGCGAGGCGTGGTCCGAAACGCACCTGGGCGACCGCGACTCGTTCGAGCTTCTCGGCGCGCAGAACGAACTCGTCAAGGCGGTCGTCGAGACCGGCGTCCCGACCGTCGTATTCCTTATCAATGGCCGCCCACTTTCCATCAATTATGCCGCGGAACATGTCCCGGCAATTTTGGAGGGATGGTACCTGGGGCAGGAAGGGGGCACGGCCGCCGCGCAAATCCTGTTCGGAGACGTGAATCCCGGCGGCAAGCTGCCCCTCACCTTTCCGCGGTCCGTCGGACAGTTGCCGGATTTCTATGATTACAAACCATCGCGCAATCGCAGCTACATTTTTGGTTCCAGCGAGCCGCTTTTTCATTTTGGAGATGGGCTCAGCTACACAACATTCAAATTTGAAAACCTGCGCATCGAGCCAAAACAGATCCTGCCGGGCGGAAGCGCCACGGTTCGCGTGGACGTGACGAATACCGGGGAGCGCGAAGGCGACGAAGTGCCGCAACTCTACGTGCACCAGCAAGTCGCCAGCGTAACCCGGCCGGTGAAGCAGCTTGCCGGCTTTCAGCGCATACACTTGAAGGCTAGAGAAAAAACTACCGTGGAATTCCAAGTCACTCCGGCGGCGTTGTCACTCATCAACGTGGACATGCATCAAGTGGTCGAGCCGGGGCTATTTTACATCATGGTGGGGCCCAGCTCCGCAAAGACCGAGAACATCACACTGGAAGTGAAGGCGAAGTAGGGCAGCGCCGGCGCGCCCGCTATTTGGTCACGGAGAACTTGTAGATGGTCTCCGACTCAAACGCTTTTCCCGGATGAAGGATCGCGCTCGGGAAATTGGCATGATTTACGGAGTCGGGAAAGTGCTGCGTCTCCAGGCAGAGCCCGCCGAACTTCGGATAGGCAATCCCGCCCTTTCCCACGATGCTTCCATTCAGGCCGATGGAGGAGTAGAACTGCACGCCCGGCTCGGTTGTCCAGACTTCCATTTGACGGCCCGTCGTGGGGTCCGTGGCACGCGCGGCCAGGCGCAATTTTCCGGCTTTGCCATTGATCACGAAATTGTGGTCGTAGCCGCCGATATCCTTGATGTCGTTGATGCGCGCGCCGATGGCCGTGGGCTTGGTAAAGTCCAGCGGCGTGCCTTTCACGGATTTGATCTCGCCCGTTGGTATAAGCGTCGCGTCCACGGGCGTATATTGGTCGGCGTTCAGGAAGAGAACTTCATCGAGGATGGTCTTCCCGGGCCCACCCAAGGCGAAGTAGCTGTGATTCGTGAGGTTGATGGGCGTGTCCTTGTCCGTTTCCGCGCGATAGTCCAGCTTGAGTTCGTTGGTGTCCGTCAGCGTGTAGGTGACCGAAACATTCAGATTGCCCGGGAAATTCTCCTCGCCGTCCTTGCTGAGGTAAGTAAACCGAACGGCCGCCGCAGCCATGCCAGGAAGAATTTCCGCCTTCCAGACCTTGCGATTAAACCCGATCTTTCCGCCATGCAGCGTGTTTGGCCCGTTGTTGAGCGCAAGGCTGTAGTCCTTGCCATTCAATGTGAAATGCCCCTTCGCAATGCGATTGGCGTAGCGCCCAACGGTGGCCCCGAAAAAGGGATGATCACCCAGATAGCCTTGCAGGTCGCTGAACCCCAGCACGACATCGCCGGGCTTGCCGGTCTTATCGGGCACGTAAAGCTCGGTCAACGTTGCGCCATAGGTAATGACTCTGGCCCACGAGCCCTTGGCATTTTTCAACGTGTAGGCAATGATGACCGTGCCATCGGGCAATTTGCCGAACGTGGTCTGATCTACGTTTGCAGCGGCTCGGGCGAAAACCGGGGTTGGCTGCAAAACGCTGAGGTGGGTGCTGGGCAAGATGCAAACAAAGACAGCAAGAACGATTACGGCGATTGCAAACACTCTTGACTTGGTGCGAACCATGATTGTTCTACCTCGATCCTGATAGTGGCAAGAATTCCTTAGCTGGGGTTTTATCACAGATTCTGGCTGTTCGACAGGTGCAGGCGCACAATTTTGTTTAACGCGGAATTCCAGCGCCCTGAAATCCCTATCGCAAGCCCACGAAAGCTATCAGAAGCGCAGCCCCAAGAGGCTGCTGAAAAATGCGCTTCGCCGTCATTCCGAGCGAAGCGAGGTACGATTTTCCATCGCACGTTTTTTGTGCGATGAATCCCTCTTCGGTCAGAATGACAAGAAAAGAGAGATTCCTCACTTCGCAGAGCCCGTTCGGAATGACGAATTCGGAGTTTTTCAGTAAGCTGCCAAACGAGGACATGTTAGCCGCGCACTTGACATCCATGCGAGGCAATGCCACATTCGCGCAGCGGATGGGCGTGTGCAAAACAGCAAGCAGTTAAGCGTTTAACGGCTTTCCGAGGAGGCGTTGTCATGCCACGTCGTACTTCTTTTCTGAACATGGTCGGACCTCTGTGCCTAGCCGCCACTTTGGTTCTCGCGGGCGCGGCGCGGGCCCAATGGGTGCCGGGCAATCCCGTTATCAACGTGCAGCAGCAGCCCGACGGCGCGCTTCTCCGGTTACAGCGCGGCTATTTGCGATTCCGCGTGTGCACGGAATCGATTGTTCGCGTGACCTATTCCCTCGAAGCCAGCGTCCCGGAGCACACCGATTTCCTCGTCGTCAAAACGGACTGGCCGCATACTGCGTTCGCCCTGGAAACGACGGATCCCAAGACCGTGACCCTGAGCACCGCGCGACTGAAGATCGTAGTTGGGCGGGATGACAGCGCCGTGCAATTTTTTGACACTGCCGGCAAGACCCTGGCTCAGGAGTCCACCCGCACGCTGGCGCCCGTCGAAGTCAATGGGGAGAAGACGCTGCATCCGGAGCGCTTCGTTAATATGTGGGCCACGCAGGAAGCGTTTTACGGGCTGGGCCAGCATCAGGCTGGTGTGTGGAATTATCGCGGCGAGGCCGTCGAGCTCTCCCAGGACAACACCAACATTTCCGTGCCGCTTCTGCTCTCCAGCAACGGCTACGGCATTTTCTGGAACAACGGTTCGCGCAGCCGCTTCAACAATCGCTTCGTCCACGCGTTGTACCTCAGCTCCGAAGTCGCGGATGCCATGGACTACTACTTTCTCTACGGCCCGGAATTCGACACCATCATCGCCGCTTATCGCGGATTGACGGGAGCCGCGCCCATGTTCGGCAAATGGGCCTACGGTTACTGGCAGTGCAAGAATCGCTATGCCTCGCAGCAGGAACTTCTGGGCATCGCGGGAAAATACCGCGCCATGCAAATCCCCTTGGACAACATCGTCCAGGATTGGTTCTGGTGGAACGTCATGGGCGAGCCCGTGTGGAACAAGAATTATCCCGACCCCGCGGGCATGGTGAAGGAACTCCACAACGAGAATGTGCACTTGATGGTTTCCGTCTGGCCCTTCTTCCGGCCGGGCTCTCCTGTCTACGACGACATGAACAAGCGCGGATACTTCATTGACCGCACCATTGCCAACAGCTTTCATCCCGTGGGCCAGGCGCTTTACGATGCGTTCAATCCAGACGCGCGCAAATACTATTGGAAGCTGATGGACGACGCGCTCTTCAAGATTGGCGTGGATGCCTGGTGGCTGGATACCACGGAACCGGAAACCGAGGGGCGCGAAACCAACATTCTGGTGACCAACAAAGTGGCTATCGGTAATGGCGCGCGCTATGCCAATGAGTTTCCCCTGCTCACTACCAGCGCCGTTTACCTCGGTCAGCGCGGCGCCTCCTCTCGAAAGCGTGTGTTCATTCTTACGCGGTCCGCTTATGCGGGGTCACAGCGCAACGCCGCTGCGGTGTGGTCGGGCGATACCGACCCCAACTGGGAAACCTTTCGCAGGCAGATACCCGCCGGATTGAATTTGGCGCTATCCGGCATTCCCTATTGGACGACCGACATCGGCGGCTTTGTGGACGCAAACCCCGATGATCCGGCATATCGCGAGCTGTATGTCCGCTGGTTTGAGTTTGGCGCTTTTTGCCCAATTTTTCGCGCGCATGGCACGCGCACGACCAACCAGAACGAAATCTGGTCCTATGGGCCGGCGGCGCAGAAAATTCTCACGGACTATGACCGCTTGCGCTACCGCTTGATGCCCTACATTTATTCGCAGGCCTGGAAAGTGACCAGCGATGGCGCCACCATCATGCGGCCTCTGGTGATGGATTTCCGCACCGACGTTCGCGCGCAGAATACCGGCGACGAATTCCTGTTTGGCCCTTCGCTGCTAGTGAGCCCCGTCACCGAGCCCGGCGCAACCGTCCGCCACCTGTATCTGCCCACCGCGACCTGGTATGACTTTTGGAGCGGCGCCTCGATCGAAGGCGGACGAGCCATCGATGCTCCGGCGCCGCTGGAGCGCCTACCACTTTTCGTTCGCGCCGGCGCAATTCTCCCTCTCGGCCCGGAAGTGCAATTCGCCTCCGAGAAGCCAGCCGATCCGCAGGAAATTCGCATTTATCGCGGCGCCGACGGGGATTTCACGCTGTACGAGGATGAGAACGATACCTATAACTACGAAATGGGCGCTTACGCGACCATCGGCTTCCACTGGGACGACACCAAGCAAACGCTCACCATCGGCGAACGCAAAGGAGCTTTCCCCGGAATGCTGAAAGATCGGACTTTCCGCATCGTTTTCGTGCAGGACAACCACGGCACGGGAGGAGCGGTCACCGAAACCGCCGATAAGAGCGTGGCGTATTCAGGCAAGGCGATCAGCGTCACTCCGTAAGGGACCTCGGACTAGGACTTGTCACATAGTTACTTTGAAGCGCCAGCATGGGCACCTCAGGGGTTAAAACCTCCGAATGCGCGAGGGTTCTTGGCACGGCTGAAGCCGTGCCCTCCCAAAAGCCATCTGCGAAAAGGCCTTTAGGCTCCTGAAAGCATTGCCTGGAGAGAATTTCTGGGCGTGCAGGTTGGCACCTCAATGATAAAGAGGCGCAATGGCAATAGCGCCAAGTCCAATCAGGAAGAAAAGAAACATCAGCGGAATAAAGCGGCGTGATTCGGCGGGAGCATTGACGAACTCCTTCCAGATGAACACGCCCCAGATGGCGGAGACCATCGTTGCACCCTGCCCCAATGCATAGGAAATGGCCGGGCCGACCAATTGCGCGTGCGATGCCACGAAGTTGAAAGTTGTCCCGGTGCACCAGATCAGTCCGCCAACGACTCCCCACCAGTGATAGGCAGGCTTCGTTACGAAAAATTGTTGCAGGGTGACGGGGGCGGCTCCGGTCAGAGGCTTGCGCATGAAGTAGTTATTCAAGGGCAGAGCGCACAACACCGCGCCGATGCAAAAGAGAAAGGCCACGGCGTAAGGCCCCAGTGCCGCCTTACCCGTTGTAGCTTTCACAATCAGCGGATAGAACGTCCCCATCAGGATGCCGCAGGCAATGCTGATCTTGATGCCGCGCGCGCTGACGGCTTTTTTCTCCACTTCACGTTTCTTGTAAGCCATGGCGTCAAAGAGGATGGCCAGCACCACCAGGACGATTCCACTGAACAACAGGAGCGGGTTCCCTTTTGGCGAGATCAGGTAGTTCGTCAGCGCGCCCACCACCAACGCCAAACCGATGCCGATTGGAAAAGCCACCGCCAGCCCCGCAATTTCGATCGCCGCCACCAGGAGCAGGTTTGCCACATTGAAAATGATCCCCGCGAGCAGCGCGTAAAGGATGTGCCCTGTATCCGCGCCATGCAAATCCGCAAGGAACGACAATCCGGCACCTCCATGACTTCCCAGCGTGAAACCCCAGACCAGCGCGCCCACGACCATGCCCACCAGATAGTCCCAATAGAACAGGGGAAACGCGTAGCCCGGGGTGAGTTTCATGGTGTTTGCCCAGGAACCCCAACAAACCATGCTGACGATCATGAAGAAGAGTGCTGCCGCGTACGCTTCCGGTTGGTACATGAGTTCTCCAGAAAGACTCTTGCGGCCAAATCCTCTAAGGCATTATTCGTGGCCACCGGCTAGCCGCAAAAGGGGTTTCTTTGTGCGCTTCGATGGCAAGCATACTCGCGATTCTGCATTGCAGAAACTATTTTTCGCTTGGACAAAAGAGGCGAGGGAGCGGGTTTTCGACTTTTCGTTCAGGAAAAGTAGAGCTCTCCACCCCGGTGAGGCACACGGGGCGCACAGAACGCGCTTCGCGGCCCGACGCGCCAAAATGCGGCGCGGAAGAAAAAGTCGGGTCCCGCACGGCGGGATCGGGATGACAATGTTGATTGAAGCGCAAGAAGAGTCGGGCCCCTTTGCTCGGGATGACCAGCACTGGCTGTTATTCAGGATGCTGGTGAGGCTTAGTTCGCACTAGAGTTCACAACAATTTGGCGAGAAGTTCCACGGGATGCAGCACTGCACGCCCCGTGGCACCTTGCAATTGCTCGATGCAGGAGACACCGCTGGCAAGGAGCGTGTGCGGACCCATGGCGCTCTCGGCAGCCTTCCATTGCTCCACAAGCTCTTCGGACACGGCCTGGCTGACATCGTAGAAATCTTTCTTGTACCCGAAGCTTCCGGCCATGCCGCAGCATTCCACCTGCGAACAAGTGACTTCAAAGCCGACGCGCCGCAGAAATTCGACCGTGATGGAGGGGTCGCAGACAGCACGTTGCTGGCAATGCGCGTGATAGAAGACTCTGGGACCCGGTGCGAACTTGCGAATGTCAAAAACCGCTTGCGGATCACTTCCCTGCTCCGCAAAATGCCGCGCCAGGAACTGCACCAGATCATATGTGGAATTCTGCAAGTTCGCGAATGCCTCCGCTGGCAATAATTTGCGATATTCGCGCAGGATCATCGCCAGAACGCTTGGTTCAACGACCAGCAGCGGCCGCTGCGCCGCATTTTCGGCTGCGAGGTAGCTGGAAAGAACCTCCGCTTGCGCGCGCGCCGTTTCGATCATCCCTTGCGAGAGCGCCGCACGCCCGTCCGGCAGAGGTTTCGTCAAGCGCACGCGCACACCGGTCGCGCGCAGACAGCGGAGCGCATCTCTTCCCCGCTCTGGGGCGCCATAATTCGTGAACACATCCGCCAGCACCAAGACCTCGGGGCCTTGCTGCGTTTCCGGCGTGTGCGTCACTTCACCCGCACTGATCTCCACCCAGGTTTTCCGCGGAAATGGCGCAAGATACCGCCGCCGGTCAATACCAAAAGATTTCTCCAGGAACCAGTGCGCCCCGGGCACCTTCAAAAAGAGATTCGATAAAGGAGCGAAGAGCATTCCCAAGTGCGCCACGCGATCATAATGCGCAAAGAAAATCTGCTGCGTGGAAGCGTGTTCCACCACTGAGGAGCCCAGCAGCAAATGCATCGCTCGCGCCGTGATTGAGAGTGGAATGGACTTATTGAGCCGCGAGCGCAGCTCCACATTCAAACCGGGAATATCGATGCGCACCGGACATTGCGTTGCGCACCGCGAGCAACCCGTGCAAAGATCGCTGAACCGCGCCAGCTTCAACTGGCCCGTCGTCGCCGCTTCCCACGTGGCGCCGATTCCACCGGAATAGACCGCTCCTCCAAACCCGTGTCCCCCGAGCACCTGAAAATTCGCGCAAGAATTGAGGCAGGCGCTGCAGCGTATGCAATAGAGCGCTTCTTTCAGTTGCGCATCCTGCGCCAGAGCTTCGCGCCCATTATCCAGAATCACGAGATGAAATTCGCGCGTAACTGGCCCCGCGCCGCGAAAATCGACGACCGGAACCGCGAGCGGGGGCTGAATCACAGAGGTGTAGCTCGTCAGCGGCTGCCCCGTGGCGCTGGCCGCAAGCAGCTCGATGAAGGGGGCAAATTCGCGGCGCGAGGGTACGATTTTTTCGAGACCCGACAACGCGATGTGCAAAGGCGGCGCGATGCACGTCAAGCGGATGTTCGCCTCGCTCTCCACCAGCAGCAGGCTTCCGCAATCCGCGGAAACGAGATTGGCTCCCGTAATTCCCGCGTCCGCCGCCAGAAAGTCTTGCCGCAACCGCTCGCGCGCGAATCGCGTCAGATCCTCGCCAGTATCCAGCGGCAAATCAGTCTGAAAGTTCCTGCGAAAGAGCGCGGTGATGCGCTCGCGCGAGTAGTGAATGGCGGGAGCGATGATGTGCGACGGCTGCTCGTCTGCGGCCTGTAGAATGAACTCCGCCAGGTCCGTTTCCACAACGCGGATGCCGTCATGCTCCAGCGCGCTATTCAGGTGAATCTCTTCCGAGGTCATGCTCTTGCCCTTGACCAGGGAACGCACGTGATGCCGCTTGCAGACTTCCTGAATGTATTGCCGCGCCTCCTGAGCATCGCGCGCAAAAAAGAAATGTCCGCCGTTTCGCGTGACACTTTCCGAAAGCCGCTGAACAAGCGCCTTGCGATTGGCAAGCGCATGTTCCTTGATGCGGCGCGCTTCGTCTTTCAGCGCATCGTAATCGGGCAGTGCGGCGGTGGCGCGATAGCGGTTGAGGTTGAAGCTCCGCGTGTTGTGGCGGACCGCTGCAGATTCCGTATCCAGAGCGAGGCGAATGGCGCGACGCAGGACCGCGCGCGATTCCTTCGCTGCCACCTCCCTCGGCGATGTCACATGCTTCGGCATGGCTTAGCAGAGCACCACAATGTGAAGTTCGTGCGGCCCATGGACCCCGCGAACCAGCGGCCCCATGTCCGCCGTGGCGCTTGGCCCGCTGATGAAGACGAAATTTCTGTGGTAGATGGGCCGAGCAAATTGCTCGAGGCGAAAAAGATCCGAGGGCCGGAAGATAAGCCGGTCAATATCCACCACCACGATATGCAGACGCGGCAGCAGGCTGACATAGCCCGCGATATCGGCGCCCATGTCCACGCACACGGAACCTGTACGGGCGATTGCGGCGAAGGCCTCCGTTACGCCCACGGGCGCCACGCGATAGTCGCCTGCGTTTGGATTGGTCAGCACTCCTTCCTCCGATCGTAACGGTCGAAAATAATCAGGAGAAAGATAGCGCGGCTCAGCAATAAGAATCGGGCGCTTGGCAGACGCCCTGGCCAGCACCGCATCGCGCACCGCTTCCGGCGCGCGTGCCACCAGTTCCATCGTGCCGCCAGTAGCCGACACTTGCTCGCGAAACTGATCAAGGTGGGATTGCTGCCCTGGAGAGACGAGATTCACTGGTTCACTCTGCCCATCGGTATTATGCATCAACCGCACTTGCTGGACGCAATTGCTAAGCGGGACATGGAGCGCTAGCCGAAGATCAGACTCGTCTTTAACAAGTTTTTGCATCGAAATTTAGGTGGGGGCCAACTTTTCGGAACTGATACACTCTCCCTAGTGCCGTTCCAACTATTTTGAACAAATGGTGGGCAGGTTCGATGAACTACTCCTACGTTTTGTTGAGCGAGCGAGATGGAAGATTCTACATCGGCAGCACCCCCGACTTGCGAGCCCGGTTGCTGAAACACAGTTCCGGTGCAGTGCGTTCCACCGCTTATCGTCGGTCCTTGCGCCTGATCTACTATGAGGGATGCTTGAGCATTGACGACGCCCGCCGACGAGAACGTTACTTGAAATCGGGACGGGGAGGACGCTATCTCAAACAACGCCTCGCTTCTTGGCTGGCCGACATTCGCAGCAACAAGTTGGAACGGCACTAGTTCATGCACCAGGAGATATGGCCATGGCTCTTCACTCGCAGAATGTTCTCGCCGCTTTGGATTCATTCCGCATCGAGGTACCTTCCTGGGGATTTGCCGACACAGGAACGCGCTTCGGAAAGTTCGTGCAGGACAGCGCCGCCTCCACCCTCGAGGAGAAGTTCTCCGATGCCGGCCAGGTCCATCGCTTCACGGGAGTGTGCCCAACCGTCGCGTTGCACGTCCTGTGGGATCTCCCCGCAGGGACGGACCTGCGCGAAGTGGTCAAGCTCAGCGATAAGTACGGCGTCCGTGCAGGCTCCATCAACCCCAACGTCTTTCAGGACCAGGAGTACAAGCATGGCTCACTTGCCAATGAGCGCCCGGAGGTTCGCCAGCGCGCCCTGGAGCACATTCTGGATTCGGTTTCGCTGGCCAAGCAGTTAGACTGCCGCGATGTGGCTCCCTGGCTGGCCGACGGCTCGAATTATCCCGGCACGGCGAATATTCGTCATCGCAAGCAATGGATCGCCGAGGCCTTTCGCACGGTACACGAGGCGCTCGGTCCAAGCCAGCGTCTCCTTGTGGAGTACAAACCGTTTGAACCAGCGTTTTATCATTCGGACATCGGGGATTGGGGGATGGCGCTCTTGCTGGCACGCACCGCCGGCCCGAAGGCGTTCGTGCTGGTGGATACCGGCCATCATTACCAGGCGCAGAACATCGAGCAGATCGTGGCCTGGCTGCTTAGCGAAAACATGCTGGGCGGTTTCCATTTCAATGACCGGCGCTATGCCGACGATGACCTGACGCTCGGCTCAATTGATCCGTATCAAATCTTCCGCGTGTTCGCCGAAATCCGGCACTGGGAATGGGAATTCCGCCAGCGCGCAGATATTGCCTACATGATTGACCAGAGCCACAACTTGAAAAACAAAGTTGAGGCCATGATCCAGACCGTGATGACCGCTCAATTGCTCTATGCCAAGGCCGTTTTGATCGATCACGAAGCTTTGCAGAAAGCGCGTACGGAGCAGCGCCTGATTGACGCGGAGAACTGCTACAAGGACGCCTACGAAACCGATTGCCGTCCGATTCTGCGGGATTGGCGCAAGAGCCACGGCCTGGCGGAGGATCCTTTGCAAGCTTTTCGGGGCAGCGGATACACGGAACGAACTTCGCGCGAGCGGGGCGTTCGCAAAAAAGGGGCTTCTAGCTACGCTTGAGCCGCCGCGCCTTCTTTCGGAGGCGCTCACGGCGTAAAACGAGGAACAATGAAACGTCTGCGTTACCTCCAAGACGCGTGGGATACGCGCGTCGCTGCGGACTTGGACGAACCTGAACTCCTTCGTTACCGCTCGAATCTGCTGGGTTCGGACCTGCGCATCACCAACTTTGGCGGGGGTAATACCAGCTCCAAAGTAAAGCAAAAAGATTCTCTGGCCGATGAAAGCACCGAGATGACCGAAGTTTTAGTCCGATGAGCGATTTTCCCGATTCCAGCGCAAGGCCACGCCGCGTGGTTGCCATTGACCTTGGAGCAGAAAGTTGCCGCGTCTCCTTGCTGAATTGGCAGCCTAAGGGCGCGACACTGCGGATCGTGCACCGCTTCCACAATGGCCCGCACGAGCGCGATGGACATCTCTACTGGGACCTCTCCTACCTGCGCGAGGGTCTTCTCGAAGGCCTGCGGCTCGCCGCCCGTGGAGTCTCTGGTCCGATCGACTCGATCGGCGTGGATGGCTGGGCCGTTGATTATGTGCGCGTGGATGATGAGCACAAACCCCTGCAGGACCCTTTTTGCTATCGCGATCCGCGCACGGAGAAAATCCCCGAGCAATTCTGGAAAACTCTCCCCGCGGAACGTCTTTACGCCATCACCGGCGTTCAAATGCTTCGTTTCAACACGTTGTACCAGCTCATCGCGGATCACCATGACGGCCTTCCCGATGGCACGTGCTGGTTGAATTTGCCGGAATACATCCTTTGTAGTCTTGGCGGGCGGGCCGTGTCGGAGTTCACGCTGGCAACGCACACGCAACTCGTCAGCGCCACCGACCGCGTGTGGTCGCCGGAAATCTTCCGAGCGGCGGGCCTTGACCAGAGCAAGGCGCCAGAACTTGTGCCTCCCGGCACCGTCGTCGGCCAACTCCATGGAGAACTCGCGCAGCTCCCCGAATTCCGGAACACTCAACTGATCGCACCGTCGTGCCACGACACGGGCGCGGCCGTGGCCGGCATCCCGCACTCCGGTGATGATTGCGCGTTCATCAGTTCCGGAACGTGGTCGCTTGTGGGCACGGTCCTCGATCGCCCTTGCCTCAGCGAAGCTGCCTTCCGGCAGAACATCAGCAATGAGGGCGGCCTCGAGGGCAGTACCCGCTTCCTAAAAAACGTCAATGGCATGTGGCTTATCGAGGAATCCATGCGCCACTGGCATTCTCAGGGCAAGGACTGGAGCATTGCTTCGCTCATCGAGGCTTGCCGCTCGCTTCCCGCGCCAAAGGAATTCCTCGATGTGGATCATTCCGAACTGCTCCTCAGCGGACACATGCCGCAGCGCATCAACTCGGTGTTGAAACTTTCGGGGCACGCGCCGCTTCCTGAAGGTCCCGAAGCCGCCCCGCAGTTTGCCAACTTGATTTTTCACAGCCTGGCCGTGCGCTACACCGAGGTTTTGCGCATGATCAGCGAAGTGGCCGGTAAAAAATTCCGGAGCGTCTATGTCGTCGGCGGTGGGAACCGCAATACTTTTCTTAACCAACTCTTGCAGGAGAGCTCGGGACTGGAGGTTATCCGGGGTCCCGTGGAGTGCTCCACGATCGGCAATGCCGCCATCCAGTTTGCAGCGCTCGAAGGAAAAACGGGCTCGAACTTTGGCGTTTCACGCGCCGCAGTTGCCGAATGGAGCCGTCGCTTGGCCGCGCTTGAGGGCTGACGGCGCTGTACCGAATTTCGCGGATACCGGGGATAGCACTTTTCGTGCTCGCGACTTGCCCAACGATTTGCTTGCAGGCGCGCGGGGTTATTGCTTTATGCCGCTCTTGGGGGCTTCGGACCTCTTGAACCAGTCCGGCTTGCGAAACATGTCCAGGCCCGGATCGGCGATCACGCCGTCGCCGGATTTTGAGGATTTTTCGCGAATATAGTCGAAGTCCAGTTCCACTCCCCAACCCGGCCCTTGTGGCAAATCGAACTGGCCGTTTTTGACCTCCGGATACGGCCGCCCGGCCTGCTTGATTTCCGCGTCGGAGAAATCGTTGAAGTGTTCCAGAATTTTGCCGTTCCGCAATCCGGCCATCAAGTGCAGCGCCGCCGTGGTGCTGATGATCCCTCCCACGTTGTGCGGCGCCACCATCACGGAATAGGTTTCCGCGGTGGAGCAGATTTTTTTTGTTTCCAGGAATCCGCCGCACTGCGTCATGTCTGGCTGCAGGATATGAATCACGCGCCTCGGAAAAAGGTCCCTAAATTGGGCCGCAGTATAATAGCGCTCTCCCGTTGCGATGGGCACGCTGGTATGGCGCGCAACCATCTCCAGCGCGCCGGGATCATCGGGCCGGCAGGGCTCTTCGATCCAGCCCGGCTGATATTTCTCAATGGCGCGGGCAATCTCAACCGCTTGATGCGGCGCAAACCGTCCGTGCATCTCCACGAAAACCTGAGCGTCGCGCCCGGCCACGCCGAACACAGCCTCCAGAATTTCTAGGCTGCGATGATATTCCTCGCGCGTAAGCTCGAGGTTGCCATTTCCAAAGGGATCGAGCTTCATCCCGCGATAGCCGTGGGCCAGAACTTTCTTTGCGGCGCCGGCGAACGATTTCGGCGTGCGATCCACCGTGTACCAGCCGTTAGCGTAAGCTGGAATTCTGTCTCGCACTTTTCCACCGAGCAATTGATAGACGGGCAGCTTGGCTTTTTTGCCGATGCAGTCCCAGCACGCCATCTCCACCAGCGCGAGCCCCGTCATCACCACTTCGCCTGGCAGGCCAAAATCGAAAAGAGTGAATCGCCGGTACAACTCTTCGATGTCGGAAACCTCGAAGCCCACAATGTGCCGGCGGACATCCTTCAGAAATTCGCGGACCGTGTGCGTCTTCGACACGACACGCGCTTCGCCGTACCCGCGGATTCCTTCGTCCGTCTCCAGCACCAAGTACGTCAGGTTGCGCCAGGGCGTGCGAATGACAAAGGTTGTATAATCGGTGATTTTCATGTTCGCTCAGCTATGCCTGGCGGCAGGTTTGCCGCTGTCTTCCGAGTCCATCAATCTCCAACTCCACGACGTCGCCCGCTTTCAAATAGGTGGGCGGTTTCATGCCAAGTCCCACGCCTGGAGGCGTGCCCGTGGAAATCAGATCGCCCGGCTCCAGCGTCATGAACTGCGAAATGTAAAGAACCAGCTCCGCGGGCGCGTGGATCATCGTTCCCGTGTTGCCCTTCTGCCGCACCTGCCCGTTCACGTTGAGCCACATGTTCAGGTTGCTGACATCCGGCACTTCTTCACGCGTGGCCAGCCACGGCCCAAGCGGATTGAATGTATCGCAGCTTTTTCCCTTGCTCCACTGTCCGCCGCGCTCCAACTGGAATTCCCGCTCGGATACATCATGCGAAATGCAATAACCCGCGATATACAATTCCGCCCGTTCGCGCGATTCCAAGTAGCGCGCCTCCGCTCCAATGATGACGCCCAGCTCGACCTCCCAGTCCGTTTTCGTGCTGCGCCGGGGAATCAGAAGGTCGTCATTCGGGCCGACCACGGTGTTTGCGGCCTTCATGAAGAGCTTGGGTTCTTTCGGCAATACCGCCCCGGTTTCCTTGGCGTGATCCGCATAGTTCAGCCCCACGCAGACAATTTTCCCCGGCCGTGCCACGGGCGCCGCCCAGCGCACTTCTTCCTCCACTTCTGGCAATTCGGCAGGGCCTGCAGAGGAAAGTTTGGCCGCCAGCTTCTTCAGTCCATCGGCCGCGAAAAACGCCGCATCCCAATCGCGAAACCACGCCGAGGCGTCTCGCCTCTTCCCCTCAAGCAATACACCGGGCTTCTCTTGCCCTTTCGCTCCAAACCGGATCAGTTTCATCGCGCACTCCGTTCACTCCGTTTAACGTTTCCACCGCTCCTACTCTACCAGCACCGGCAAATGGTTCAGCTTTTTCTTAACACAACCGGCGACCTCGTTGAAGTTCCAAATGGCAGGTATCCGGAGTCTTGCCACTCTCCGTTTTTCCAGGAGACGTCGCCCCTACGGGACACTGTTGACAATAAGAAGGCCTTTCTCCGCTTCCTCGATCGAGGGAAACTGTCCTCGAGCTTGACTCTCGCGGAGATTCTACTTCACGTACTGTTTCCCGGCCATAGCAGCAAGCGCGCTAATCACATTAGCCGTAGGCTACAACCGTTGTATATTTGTACGACCGGCATCGGAATTGGTCTTTGCTCTTCATCTGGAGACGCACTACATGTTCACGCCCTGGTTCGGCGAATTCATGGGTACTTTTGTTCTGATCCTCCTCGGCGAGGGAGTTAACGCCGGGGTCCTCCTTCGAAAATCCAAAGCCGAAAATTCCGGCTGGCTTGTGATCACCACGGGATGGGCGCTCGCGGTCATGTGCGGCGTATTTACCGCCATCGCCTGCGGCAGCCCCGGCGCGCACATCAATCCGGCGGTGACTCTCGGCTTCGCCCTAAGAAGCCACGACTTCTCGCTGGTCTTGCCCTTCTTCGCCGCGCAGACCCTCGGCGCGATGGCCGGCGCTACGATTGTTTGGCTGCACTATCTCCCACACTGGCGGGAAACGCCCGACGCGCCCACGAAACTCGCCGTGTTCTCCACGTCGCCGGCCATTCGCACATTCCCCGCCAATTTCCTGAGTGAGGTCATCGGCACCTTTGTGCTTGTGTTCGTCGTTTGCGCCATCTTCTCGAAAAAGGTTGCCGCCACCGGCCCCGCGGCGGGCCTCGGCCCGTACCTTGTCGGGAGTCTCGTGTGGGGCATCGGCCTCTCCCTCGGCGGCACCACCGGCTACGCGATTAATCCTGCGCGCGACCTTGGCCCGCGCATCGCTCACGCCCTTCTTCCGATCGCGGGGAAAGGCGCTTCCGACTGGGGTTACGCCCCCATCCCGATTTTCGGCCCTCTCGTCGGGGGCGCATTGGCGGGTCTATTGGCGCGGTTGCTGACGATCTAGTGCCGTTCCAACTATTCGGGCCAAATGACGGTCCAAGCATCTGACGCGAACATGGAGCGAGTATTCTCGAAGGGATTTGCTGGAACAAGTTGGAACGGCACTAGCGGTATTTTATTGCCAGCAAGCGTGCACGTTTGACCCGAATTGCGAGGGTGGACTCGATGGGATCGCAGCGAGGAATCCGCTGTTTACAAAGGAAAAAGGACGTGACGCGCCCCTTCGCTTGGCACGAGTGAACTCCCCGGGCTAATCACAACGCTACCTTGTGACCCCGGACATTTGGACTTGCGTTCGTTTTGTGATAATCACAAAGGAAAGGGTCATGCCTCCTAAGGTCAAATGGGGAATCCTCAGCGCGGCGAACATCGCCACGCGCCAGGTCATCCCCGCCATGCAACAATGCGAATGGGCCGAAATCACCGCCATCGCTTCCCGCTCCATCGAAAAAGCGAAAAACGTCGCCGCACAATTTTCCATTCCCAAAGCCTACGGCTCCTACGAAGAACTGCTCGCCGATCGGGAGATCGAGGCCATCTACAATCCTCTGCCGAATCATCTTCACGTCGAATGGTCCATCCGCGCCGCCAGCCACATTAAGCATGTCCTCTGCGAAAAGCCCATCGGCCGCAATGCCGCGGAGGCGCGCCGGCTGCTGGAAGCCCGCGATGAATACGGCGTCAAAATTGGCGAAGCCTTCATGGTCCGCACGCATCCCCAGTGGCTGCGCACGCGCGAGCTTATCCGCGCCGGCCGCATCGGCAAGCTCCGCTCGGCGTCCGGCTTTTTCAGCTATTTCAATACCGATCCCGCGGATACGCGCAATATTGCCGATTATTACGGCGGCGCGCTGATGGACATCGGCTGCTATCCGATCAAAACTTCGCGTTTCGTGTTCGGCGATGAGCCGGAGCGCATCTTCGCCTGCATCGAGCGCGACCCCAGTTTCAAAACCGATCGCCTCACGTCCGCGATTCTGCAATTCCCCACGGGGCAGAGCATCTTCACCGCCAGCACACAGCTCGTTAGCTACCAGAGGATGCAGTTCTTTGGCACCGAAGGGCGCATCGACATCGAGATTCCGTTCAACGCTCCCACGGACAAGCCTGCGCGCATTTTCATTGACAATGGCAAGGAACTCTACGGCGGCGGCAGCGCGGTCACCGAATCCTTTCCCATCTGCAATCAATACACGATCCAAGGCGATCATTTCTCACAGGCCATTCGCGAAAACAAGGAAGTCCCCAATCCCCTGGAAGATGCCGTCTGCAACATGGCGGTTATCGACGCGCTCTTCCGCTCCGCCGAATCCGGCCACTGGGAAGTTCCCGAGCCCCTCTAGTCTCAATCCCCGGTCGTGCGCCTCGCTTCCCGTGGGGGGCAGCAATGCCGCGCCCCATTGAGGCGCACATCTATTCCGGACACCCTTGAACGACCGGTTGCTCGTCAAACAAAAAGGCGCCTGCCTCCCCGGCCAGGTCGGGGTAAACGCCAGGCGGTCGCTACAATAGCTTGCGCGGTTCGTTGGAATCGTGGCGAGAAATGCGGGCTAATCGTAATATTCCTGCCCCAGGTGGGTAATCAAATCCTCTCCCATCATCCACCGCAGAGTGTTTTTCAATTTCATGAGCTGGATAAACAGGTCGTGCTCCGGATACAGCTCCGGCGCGGTCATCGGTGACTTGAAATAGAAACTGAGCCACTCCTGAATCCCCCGCATGCCTGCGCGCTGCGCCAGATCCAGGAACAACACCAGATCCAGTACGATGGGCGCCGCCAAAATCGAGTCGCGGCACAGGAAATCCACCTTGATTTGCATGGGATAGCCCAGCCACCCGAAGATATCGATATTGTCCCAGCCCTCTTTGTTGTCACCGCGCGGCGGGTAGTAGTTGATGCGCACCTTGTGGTGAATCTTTTTGTAGAGATCGGGATACAGGTGCGGCTGCAAAATAAATTCCAGCGCACCCAGCTTCGATTCCTCCTTCGTCTTGAAGGAGCCCGGATCCTCCAGCACTTCGCCGTCGCGATTTCCCAGAATGTTCGTCGAAAACCATCCATTCAATCCCAGCATGCGCGCCTTGAACGCGGGTGCCAGAACTGTCTTGAGCAGCGTCTGCCCGGTCTTGAAGTCCTTTCCCGCGATCGGCACCTTGTGTTCCTGCGCCAACTGCCGCAAAGCAGGCACGTCCACGGTCAGGTTCGGAGCGCCATTTCCATACGCGATGCCGCTGGTAATCGCCGCCCACGCGTACAGCATCGAGGGCGCAATCGCCGGATGATTTTCTTTCATCGCGGCTTCAAACGTTTCCGGCGTGGCGTGAACTTCGTGCTCCTTCATGAACACTTCCGTCGAGCCGCACCACAGCATCACCAGGCGCGAACAGCCGTGCTTTTTCTTGAACTTCGCGATGTCGTCTTTCACTTGCAGGGCGATGTCGTACTTCGTTCTCCCTTTCTTCACGTTCTTGCCGTTCAGCATCTTCACGTATTCGTGATCAAACGCCGCGGACATGGGCTTGATTTTCGAGAGGAACGTCTTCACCAGCGCCAAGTGATTTGCATCCAGCACGCCCGCCTTCGCCGCCGCTTCGTAGGCACTGTCGGGGAAAATGTCCCAGCCGCCGAACACGATGTCTTCCAGCCGCGCCAGCTTTACAAAATCCTTGATTTTCGGCGAGCGCCCTTCCGTGCGCTTTCCCAGGCGAATCGTAGCCATCTGCGTCAGTGACCCGACAGGCAGCGCCTTCTTCGTGCGAACCAGTTCGACGCCGGCCATGAACGTCGTCGCCACCGCGCCCATGCCCGGCAACAGCACCCCGAGTTTTCCCCTCGGCGCAGCAATCTTCGTTGGCTTTTCCATGAAATTCCTCGGTTGAACTGTAGGTGGAACTGCACAGGGCCCGCCTGATAAGTTTCCAGGCTGTAGCCCAAACGTTTCATTTTGTAGGAAGCGCCACCGATATGCAAATAAAAACGCTGGCGCGCGCGCCTCTTCCTTGGTTTAGGGCTCTCCGGTTCGACTAGCGAATCGTCTCGCCAAGTAACCGGCGCTTCGCTGCCGCTGCTTCAATCCCCTTGTTTCCATGCCCCCGCCAGTTCTAGGTCCACTTGCACCGCGGGCTTCACCTTCAGCAGCCAGTTGCTCGGGTCCTTCAGGCCCCACTGGATGTATGGCACCTCAAACTTCGCCGTGCCCAGCCATTTTCCGTTGCTTATGTCCGCGTGGACTGGAACGGTCAATTCGTGCTCGCATCCATGCAGCAGGAAGACTCCGTGCAGCTTCACATCCGAAGTTCCCGAAGCCGCGACCTTGCCTTCCACCTGCGTGGGCCGAAACGCCGCATCGGGATACTTGGCGCTCTCCAGCACCACTTTGTGCATCTTTTCGTCGCGCGAACTGTTGCCGCTGTCACCGCTCGTCGCAAACACCACAATTTCTCCGCCCGCTTTTCCCGTCTCCGGATCGAAGTGCAGCGCCCCGCTCTTTAGCGCAAACGTGCCGTGCACCGTGTGCAGCGTGCTATCCACTGTCCAGTGCACTTTCGATTGGTTCGGGTCCACGATTAGGGAAAGCTCCGAAGAAGCCGCGGTTGTTGTCTGCTCCAAACGCATCCTGGGAGGCGCCGCGCTTGCAGACAGAAGCACCGCCAGCCCTGCCAGCGTGGCGGCGCCAATCCCCAGTGACTTCCAGTCTTTCGCTCGCATGCAACTCCTCAGCCCTTTAATCATGCGGTCAGAAACTGCCAGCCCAGTTCTAACCCGGTACTCACCATCCGCGCGCGGGATGCGCGGCCCACGTGCATCGCGAGAAGGTCCTCAAACAATTGCGGCTTCGACGCCAGCGCCGTGAACGAGCGTTGGCGTACTCCCTCATTCCGCGCCATCACGAGCATGAGTTTCCCCATGCGCATGGGACGCCGCGCCAATTCCCGATGCGCGCGTTCATAACCCCGGAGGTCGCTGCGTTCTAGCGCCTCCGCCAGCGCCAGTGACTGCCGGAACGCCAGCCGCAGTCCCTCTCCGGTAATGGCATCCACTCCGCCGGAGGCATCGCCCACCAGCGCCACATTTCCGCGTGTCACCCTTTTGAGTCTGTGCATGACCGTAATCGCGCCGCGCTCCCGGCTGCTCAATTCCGCTCCAGCCAACCGCTCTCTCAACTCCGGCCAATTTTCCAGAGCCCGGTCGAACTCGGCCTCTTGCGCCTTCTCTGCCAGCACCACGATGCACACTTCCTCGGCCCCAAGCGGCGTGACGTATGCCTGCGCCCGCTTGCCCCAGTGGACTTCCGCGCACAGCGACCACGGCTTGATGCGATAATGCCGCCGCGTGGCATGTCTCCACGTGTTTCGTGTACTGGCTTCCAATCCGCTCCACTGCCGCATGCGGGAAGAACTTCCATCCGCGCCGACAATCCAGTGGGCCGCAATTTCCCCGCGCGAGTTGCGCACGACGCTCGCCGCTATTCCCTGCACCGTCGTTTGCCAGCGCAGTTGCACGCCGCAGGCTTCTGCCCGCTCCAGCAGTTTTTGATGCAACAGCGTTCGCCGGATTCCAATGCCCTGCCCCTCGGCGAATTCGGCGCTGACCTGCGTTTCTTTCTCCACAAAGCGGATCCCTCGGAATCTGCACCCATCCTCGCTGCTTACCGCAATGCCCAACTCTCCCAAGGCCTTTTGCGTCTCGGGCAAAAGTCCTTCACCGCAAGCCTTGTCAATCGGAGGCTTCAGGCCATCAACGACAATGACTGAAAGGCCCTTTTGGCACGCCGCAATTGCAGCCGCGAGCCCCGCCGGCCCTCCGCCAATCACGCATACATCCGCTCTGTCCATGCCTGATGCCTGCCTTCGTCCGGTCAATGCCATGCCTGTTTTTTTTTGACTAACTATTTGATGTTGCCCACTAGCGGCAGCTACCACTGGCGGTTTGCAATCCCGGGTGAGACTTGCCTGCTAAACTCTGTTTGCTGCTTCCATCACTCCTCAAAATGGATGCCTGCGTGCGCAGCCAAGATGCCCTCTCCATGGGACATTCCCCAACAATCTCAGCAAAATGGGCTTAAGCAGCCTTTTCTACCGCTTAAACACGCAGTCTGGCGCGGGAAGGTGCGTCCTTTCCGTCCATAATTCATGCTTATTTTCCATAGCACTTCTATTAATTTGACTCATCCTCCCTTTTCCTTCAACCTAGAGGCTGTCTGGGGGCGTACGCGGTGTCGCGTACCACCTCGCCGATTTTCGTGTCGTCCGCATTCCTGGACTGCCGGACGGCGCGCCTCGTGTCGGGAAACAGCCTTGCGGTCTTTTTCGCAGCCGCATGGGGATGATGGCAGCTTTTGTGCTGCGCAACTCTGGAGTTTTGGGGCCATCCTCCAGACGGGATGATGGCCCCGATTTGTTTTTCGTTTCTTGCGTGCAGTTTGGGGGGGACGCCGCTGTGGCCGAACGTTCACTGAAGTTCCGCAGTTCCGCTCTCGTGGATGGCAATAACCGCGCCCCCGCTCGCGCCATGCTGCGCGCTTCCGGACTCAAAGACGAGGATTTCACCAAGCCGCTCATCGGCATCGCCAACACCTGGATCGAAATCGGACCCTGCAACTATCATCTTCGCGAACTCGCCGAGCACGTCCGCGCCGGTATTCGCGCGGCGGGTGGCACGCCTCTGGAATTCAACACGGTTTCCATTTCGGACGGCATCACCATGGGCACCGATGGCATGCGCGCCTCGCTGATCAGCCGCGAAGTCATCGCCGACTCGATCGAACTCGTCTCTCGCGGCAATCTGTTCGACGGCCTTGTCGTCCTGGTCGGCTGCGATAAAACGATTCCCGGCGGCGTAATGGCCCTGGTCCGCTTAAATATTCCCGGACTCGTCCTTTATGGCGGCTCCATTGCGCCCGGCCAGTTTGAGGGCCATTCGGTTACGATTCAGGATGTTTACGAAGCCGTTGGGGCGCACGCGCGCGGAAAAATCACGGACAAGCAACTGAAAGAACTCGAATGTTCCGCTTGTCCTGGTGTGGGCGCCTGCGGCGGGCAGTTCACCGCCAACACCATGGCCCTAGTCTGCGAATTTCTGGGAATCGCTCCCATGGGCGCGTCAAGCATTCCCGCCACGGACAAAGGCAAAGCGAAAGCGGGCGAATTGGCCGGCAAGCTGGCCATGGATCTTCTCCGCAAAGATCTCACGCCGCTGAAAATTATCACCAAGACGGCCATCGAAAATGCCATCGCGGGCGTCGCCGCCACCGGGGGTTCCACCAACTCCGTTCTGCATCTGCTGGCCATTGCCCGCGAGGCAGGCATTCCGCTTTCCATCGACGATTTTGATCGCATCAGTTCGCGCACGCCCATCCTCGCTGACTTAAAACCTGGAGGACGATTTGTCGCAACCGATCTATATGCAGCAGGCGGCACTCCGCTCGTCGCAAAGCGTATGCTTGAAGCTGGCCTCCTCCAAGGAGACGCCATCACCGTCACCGGCCGCAGCCTCGCTCAAGAAGCGTCCGCCGCAAAAGAAGCTCCGGGCCAGGAAGTCGTCCGCGCCAAGAACAACGCGCTCAAATCAACGGGCGGCTTAGTTATTCTTCACGGCAATCTTTCTGCGGAAGGCTGTGTCATCAAGGTCGCCGGGAACAACACGCAAACCTTCCGCGGCCCCGCGCGCGTTTTCGATGGCGAAGAAGCCGCGTTTGCCGCCGTCAACAAGAGCCAAATCAAAGCCGGCGATGTTGTCGTGATTCGTTATGAAGGTCCGCGCGGCGGGCCCGGCATGCGCGAAATGCTCGCGGTGACCGCGGCTCTGGTGGGCGCAGATCTTGGCGATTCCGTCGCCCTGCTGACCGACGGGCGTTTTTCCGGGGCCACGCACGGCCTCATGGCTGGCCACGTCGCACCCGAAGCCGTTGTGGGCGGCCCCATCGCCGCGCTTCGTGATGGCGACACCATCGTGTTCGACATTCCCAAGCGCACGCTTTCCGTTGAACTGACCGACGCCGAAATCCGGCAGCGCCTGGCTACCTGGAAAGCGCCCAAACCCCGCTTCTCCAGCGGTGTCATGGCCAAATACGCGTATCTCGTTTCCTCGTCCTCGCTGGGCGCGGTCACTGCCCTGCCCGACACTTTTTCATCCGGTTCCCTACCGGGATCCTCGGGGAGAACTCTATGAAGATGACTGGTGCGGAAATCCTTTGTGAAACACTGACGCGCCTCGGCGTGCGGCACATCTTCGGCTACCCCGGCGGCGCGATTCTTCCGGTCTACGACGCGCTCGGGAAATCCAAGCTGCATCACATTCTCGTGCGCCACGAGCAGGGCGCCACGCACATGGCCGATGGCTATGCGCGCGCCACGGGGGGCATCGGCGTGGCCATGGCCACTTCGGGGCCCGGCGCCACGAACATGGTCACCGGCATTGCCACGGCCATGCTTGATTCCTCCCCGGTGGTCTGTATTACCGGGCAGGTCAGCAGCAAGGTGCTCGGCTCCGATGCGTTTCAGGAAGTGGACATCACCGGCATCACCATGCCGATCACCAAGTACAACGTGGTGGTTTCCCGTGCGGAAGATATCGCGCGCACGCTCCGCGAAGTTTTCATCATCGCCCAGTCCGGGCGCCCCGGCCCGGTGCTCTTGGACTTCACCAAGGACGCGCAACAGGCTTCCGCCGAATTCGATTGGGAGGCGAGCGCCCCGAAGCTGCCGGTCAAGCGCATCCGCAACAACCACAAACAAGACGAATTCGACTGCGCCGTCGAACTGCTCAACACGGCCAAGCGCCCCGTGATTCTCGCCGGCCGCGGCATTATGCTCTCCGGCGCCATGCGCAAATTCGAAGAGTTCGTTCGCACCAGCAACATCCCCGTGGCCATGACGCTTCTCGGCATTGGCTGCTTCCCAGCCAGCGATCCGATGAACCTGGGCATGATGGGCATGCACGGCGAAGCCTGGGTCAACACCGCGATTCAGGAAGCCGACCTGCTGATCGCAGTGGGCATGCGTTTCGACGATCGCGTCACCGGCGACCTGCGCACCTATGCGCGCAACGCCCGCAAAATCCACATCGAAGTGGATCGCGCTGAAATCAACAAAAACGTCAAGGTGGACGCAGCGCTGATTGGCGACGCCGGCGAAACTCTAGGCAGGCTCCTGCCGCACGTCCACGAGAGGGATCACTCTCCGTGGCTGGCGCATATCAACGAGTTGAAAGGCGATTCCGCAGTGCGCGATATTCAGAGCCTTCCGGACAGCGGCCATCTCTACGCCGCGCACGTGATCAACGATCTTTGGAAAGTCACCAAGGGCGAGGCCATCGTGGTCACCGACGTGGGCCAGCACCAGATGTGGGAGGCGCAGTATTACCACCACGACCGCCCGCGCTCGCTGATTACTTCCGGCGGGCTGGGCACCATGGGATTTGCGCTGCCAGCCGCCATTGGCGCAAAATTCGCCCGGCCCGACGCCGAAGTCTGGGCGGTTGTCGGCGATGGCGGTTTCCAGATGACTTCCTGCGAACTGGCCACGATTGTGCAGGAAAAGATCAACATCAAGATCGCCATCATTAACAACGGCTATCTCGGCATGGTTCGCCAATGGCAGGAGTTTTTCTACGACAAGCGGTACGTGGCCACGCCGCTGGTCGCGCCCGACTTTGTTTCGCTGGCGAATGCTTTCGGCATCCGCGGGGAGCGCATCACCTCGCGCGCGGAAGTCGTCTCAACCATTGAATCGGCGCGCCGGACCGAACAACCTGTCCTGCTCGACTTCCGCGTCGAGCAGGAAGATTCCGTATATCCGATGGTCGCGGCCGGCGCGGCGCTCCACGACATGATTCGCCGGCCCAGCCCGCTGGTGGAATCCGCCACGGAACCTTAGGATGCCGTATTTTTGAAGATTCGGCCCCGCTGGACGCGCTCTCGGTAAAATGAAATCATAAGCTGGGATATTGCACCGCTCCTGGCCCGGTCGGGAGCAATTGCAGGATTAGGAAAATCGAGGATCGCATGCAGACCATCGTTGCTTATGTCGAAAACAAGCCTGGGGTTCTGAACCGGGTCGCTTCCCTCACCCGGCGTCTGGCCATCAACATTGATTCGCTCACCGTCGGCCCCACCGAAAACGAAGCGATTGCCCGCATGACTCTTTGCGCGCACACGGATGAGCGCGGCGCACACCGGCTGGAAGCCAGCCTGGAAAAACTCGTGGATGTCCTGCTGGCTGAAAATATCACCGACCGTTCCATGCTGGAGCGCGACTTGGCGCTGATCAAAGTTTCCGCCGACCAGCAGAACCGCCCCCACTTGATGGAACTCATCAAGGTGTTCCGCGCGCGCGTGGTGGACGTCGCACCCGAATCCTTGATCGTGGAAGTTTCCGGCACGGTCGACAAGATCGACGGTTTGCTGGAGGTGTTGCGTCCTTTCGGAGTGCTGGAAATGGCCCGCACGGGGCGCATCGCCATGACACGCGGCAACGATCTGCTGCGTCCCCCTGGCGCGGCTGAAATTGCCCCTGTCGAACCCGCTCCCTCCGCCAAATAATTCCGCGGTGTCCGCCCAAAGCCGGACCCGCGATTGGCGCGATCTCAACATATTCAAGAGTTTTCGGCCGCCGCGCGGCCCACGAAAGGAAGAACAACCGCAATGGCAAATCTCTACTATGACAAGGATGCGGACCTCTCTCTGATCCAGAAAAAGAAGGTCGCGATCATCGGCTACGGCTCGCAAGGCCACGCGCACGCGTTGAACCTGCGCGATTCCGGCGTCTCCGTGGTCGTCGGACTCCCCCCAGGCAGCGCGTCGCGTGCCAAGGCGCAAAACGATGGCCTCACCGTGAAAACTCCCGCGGAAGCCGCCGCGTGGGCCGATGTCATCATGGTCCTTGCGCCCGATACGCGCCAGCCGAAGCTCTACAAGGAAGCCATCGAACCGAATCTCACGCCGGGCAAGACGCTGATGTTCGCGCACGGCTTCAACATTCGCTTCGGCACAATCAAGCCGCCGAAGACCGTGGATGTTTCCATGATTGCGCCGAAGGCGCCGGGGCATCGCGTGCGCGAAGTTTTCATCGAGGGCGCGGGCACGCCTGCGTTGCTGGCGGTCGAACAGGACGCCACCGGGCAAGCCAAAGCGCTGGCGCTCTCCTACGCGAAGGGACTTGGCGCGACGCGCGCCGGAGTGCTCGAAACTACTTTTACCGAAGAAACCGAGACGGATCTTTTCGGCGAGCAGGCCGTCCTTTGCGGCGGTGTCAGCGAGCTGATCAAGGCGGGCTTTGAAACTCTGGTGAATGCCGGTTATCAGCCGGAGGTGGCTTACTTCGAGTGCCTCCACGAAATGAAGCTCATCGTTGACCTGATCTATCGCGGCGGACTCAGCTACATGCGCTATTCCGTCAGCGACACCGCAGAACATGGCGACTATCACGCAGGCCCGCGCATCGTCACGGCGCAAACGCGCGAAGCCATGAAGAAGCTGCTGGCGGAAATCCGTGACGGCAGCTTCGCCAAAGCCTGGATCGAGGAGAACGAAAAGGGCTGCCCCAATTTCCTGGCCAGACGCAAGGCTGAACAACAAAGCACCCTCGAGCAACTCGGGCCCAAACTGCGGTCCATGATGCCGTTCCTCAATCCTGTACTTGCGCCGGGCATGTCCGAATCCGCCGCCTCCGCCAAGAAATAGGCACGCCGCCCCGATTTCCTGCCTGAGGAGGGGTCGAGCAATTCAATAACCGCTCATAGGTACCCCGGACAGGCGGGGTATCCTCACAACCCACCCCGGGGGTCCGGGATGAGGAATCACGCCCAAGAAGGTGATGGGGAGAATCGAATTCTTGCGTCCATCGGGCAGTAGGTATAGGCTTTTCGACACCCCAGCAAGGAGGAAAACCATGGCGACTGCTACGACTGCGATGGAACCAAATGTGGAGATTTGCGCTACGAAGCTATTGATCAATAACAGGTGGGTGGAGGCGGCTTCGGGGAAAACTTTCCCGACGATCAATCCGTCCACAGGCGAGGTCATCACGCATGTGGCGGAAGCCGATGCGGCGGATGTGGACAAGGCGGTTGCGGCGGCGCGGGCGGCGTTCGATAACGGGCCCTGGCGGAAGAAGCTGAGCGCGTCGCAGCGGGGCGTGCTGATCAACAGGTTGGCCGACTTGATCGAGAAGCACGCGGACGAGCTGGCGCAACTGGAAGCGCTGGACAACGGGAAGCCGTATCACGTGGCGCGCGCGGCGGACCTGCCATTGACGATTGCGTGTTACCGCTACTACGCGGGATGGACGGACAAGATTCACGGGAAGACGATCCCGGTACAGGGTAAGTATTTCACCTACACGAGGCACGAGCCGGTGGGCGTGGTGGGGCAGATTATTCCGTGGAATTTTCCGCTGCTGATGCAGGCGTGGAAATTGGGGCCGGCGCTGGCGGCGGGTTGCACGGTGGTGCTGAAGCCGGCGGAGCAAACGCCGCTGAGCGCGCTGCGCGTGGGCGAATTGATATTGGAGGCGGGTTTCCCGGAAGGCGTGGTGAATATTCTGCCGGGGTATGGACCGACGGCAGGCGCGGCGATTGCGCGGCACATGGATGTGGATAAGGTGGCGTTCACGGGGTCGACGGAAGTGGGCCACTTGATCATGAAAGCGGCGGCGGAAACGAATTTAAAGCGGGTGACGCTGGAACTAGGCGGAAAGAGCCCGAATATTGTGTTTGCGGACGCGGACATGGACCAGGCCATTGAGGGGGCACACTTCGCGCTGTTTTTCAACCAAGGGCAGTGCTGCTGCGCGGGGTCGCGGCTGTATGTGGAGGAGAAATGCTACGACGAATTCGTGGCCAAAAGTGTGGAGCGGGCGAAGAAACGCACGGTGGGCAATCCATTTGACAAGAATACGGAGCAGGGGCCGCAGGTGGACCAAGAGCAATTCAATAAGGTGATGGGTTACATCGAGAGCGGGAAGAACGAGAAGGCCAAGCTACTGGCGGGCGGAAAGCGCGTGGGCGAGAAGGGGTACTTTATCGAGCCGACGGTGTTTGCGGACGTGCAGGACAATATGAAGATCGCGCAGGAAGAGATCTTTGGGCCGGTGATGTCGATCCTGAAGTTTAGGGATGTGGATGAGGTGGTGACGCGGGCAAACAAGTCGCTGTACGGGTTGGCCGCGGCGGTGTGGACCAAGGACATTACGAAGGCACATGCGATTGCGGACGGCGTGCGGGCGGGCACGGTGTGGGTGAATTGCTACGACGTGTTCGACGCGGCAGCGCCGTTTGGAGGATATAAGCAATCGGGGATCGGACGGGAGTTGGGGGAGTATGGTTTGGCGAATTATACGGAAGTGAAGACGGTGACGATCAAGTTGTAGAGAGTGAAATAGAAGCCGACACTTAACGGTTATCAGCGATCGGATATCAGCGATCAGGAGGCTGGGCGACGGGGTAGGTCGGTCGATTCGCGGAGAAGAGAAGGACTTACCACAGAGGAAAGGGAGGGGCCGCAGAGGTAACGGAGACAGCGTTGCGGAATGAAGAGGACGACGCAGACACACTGGGTGCGAAGAGGTTCGCAGAGAAGAGAAAGAAAGAGGGACAATAACACAGAGGTCACAGCGAGAAGAACACAGAGGACACAGAGAAGAGAAGAGGAATGGAGGCGTTGGATGGTAAGAGCCCACCCTGATAAACCTTGGGTGGGGCACCCTCAAGGTCATTTGACGATCAGCGTGACGAGGAGGATCCAAGAACACAGTCAGGAGTGACTGTGCCACTAGGGGCGCGCGTTCGGCGCTTGGAGTAGGGGTGGACTCGGGCCGCTCCGCTCGAGAAGAGAAATACGGAGGGGGTGGCATCGTGGTACGGAGCTGGCGTGTTGTGGCGCGGGTCGGTGTGGCGGCGGTGCGATTCACCTTGCTAGCGGGGCTGGCTGTTTTGTTGGCTGGGCCAGTGGCGGAGGCGCAGAACGTAGATACCGCGGTGGCGCGAGGGCGGGCGGAACATTTGCGGCGGGGGATCAACTTGAGCGAATGGTTCGCGCAGGTGTTCGACCCGAAGGGTTACACGAAGGAACATTTCGAGAATTGGACGACGGCGGAAGATATCGCGCTGATCAAGGGGATGGGGTTCGATCATGTGCGATTGAGCGTGAACCCGCAGCCGCTGTGGCAGACCAATCACACCGATGATTTAAACGCCGAGTACCTGGGCTATCTGGATGCGGCAGTGAAGATGATCCTGGCGCAGGACCTGGCCGTGATTCTGGACATACATCCGGATGGCGACTTCAAGGGAAAATTGGCGCAGGACGAATTTGTGGAACAATTCGCGGATTTCTGGCGGGCGTTTGCGCGGCACTACGCTTCCCTGCCCCCGGAGAAAGTGTTTTTCGAGATATTGAACGAGCCAGAGATAAGGGACCGTTACCGGTGGGCGGGAATTCAGGCGCACGTAGCGGTGGCAATCCGCGAGGGCGCGCCGGGACACACGATCATAGTGGAAGGGGCGCGGTGGGCGGATGACGACGATCTGGTGTTCATGGAGCCGCTGCGCGACGGCAACGTGATTTACAATTTTCATTTTTACGAGCCGCATTTGTTCACGCACCAGGGAGCGACGTGGGGCGAGAATTACTGGCACGAGTTGAAGGAGGTGCCGTACCCATCGAGCCCGGAAAACGTGCAGGCCGCGGCGGCGCGTGTGGAGGATGCGGTGCACAGGCTGAGTGTGGCGCGTTATGGAGCGGAACGGTGGAACGCGGCGCGGATTGATGCGGACATTGCGCAGGTGGAGGCTTGGGCGAAGCGGTGGAATGTTCCGGTGACGTGCAATGAGTTTGGGGTGTATCGCAAGGCGGCGAGGCCGGAGGACCGCGCGGCGTGGCTGAGCGATGTGCGCGCGGCGCTGGAGAGACGCGGGATGGGCTGGACGATGTGGGACTACAGCGGCGACTTTGGCGTGGTGGTGAGGGAGAATGGCCAGGCCACGGTGGATGCCACGACCGTAAAGGCGTTGGGGTTGAACATGCCGGCGCGGCCGCACTAAGATGGCGGCACAGCAGAAGCGCACCAATGCCCGCGACGATCCGACCTTACGAAGCGCGCGATTTCCCCGCCATCCATAGATTGGACCTGGCATGTTTCGTGCCGGGAATTTCGTACAGCAAATGGACGCTGCAACATTTTTTGGACTTGGATTCGTCGGATTGCCTGATCGCGGAAGAGGGCAAACAGTTGGCGGGGTTCATTTTGGCGGAAAGCCATCCGCCACTGGCGCACATCATCACGCTGGATATTGCGGCGGCCCACCGGCGGAAGGGCGTGGGGTCGGCGCTGCTGCGGGAAATGGAGCAGCATTTTGCATATCACGGAGTGCTGTCGGTGCTGCTGGAAACGGCGGTGGACAATGAGGGCGCGGTTGCCTTCTGGGAGCGTCACGGTTATTCTGCGGAGGCGGTATTGAAGCGGTATTATCTTGGGCGAATTGATGCGTATGAGATGAGGAAAAGGCTGGGAACTAGATAGTTTTCACTTCTAAGTTTTCAGTTTTAAGTAAAGCATCGCGAATCTGAGCGTGACCCGTTGGGGAGGAGTGCGGGGGGAGGAAAACCCAAGAGCACAGACAGGAGTGTCTGTGCCACAGTAAATGCAAAGCGAGGAGCGGAAGCGTGAGCGATTATGTGCTGAGTGTGATTTTGGGCATTGTGGAGGGGTTGACGGAGTTTATTCCGGTGAGTTCGACGGCGCATTTGCGGATCGCGGAGGCGCTGCTGCACCTGCATTATTCGCAGCTCAGCCTGGAGAGCGGTTATTGGAAGATGTACACGATCGTGATCCAGTTGGGGGCGATTTTGACGCTGCCGATTTATTTCCGGCACCGCATTGCAAAGTTTGTCGCGACGTTTCCCCGCGGGGAGCGCGGTGAGCGAACGATCCTGACGCACCCACTGAGCCTGGTGATGATTGCGTTTGTGGTGACGGCGATTCCGTCGTTTCTGCTGATCAAGGTGATCGGGAAACATCTGGAGAGCCCCTACGTGATTGGGACGGCATTGCTGGTGGGCGGGATTGTGATGTGGTTCATTGATGCGCGGAACAGCAAAGCGGAGGCAGCGGGAGAGGCGGCGACGGGCGGGTTGATTCACACGTGGCACATGGAAGAGATGAGCCTGCCACAGGCGGTGTGGATTGGGGCATGCCAGATATTGCCGGCGGTGTTTCCGGGGACGTCGCGGTCGATGTCCACGATCGCGGCGGGGCAGGTGGCGGGGATGTCGCGTGCCAGCGCGCTGGAGTTTTCGTTTTTCCTATCGATACCGACAATGGTGATGGCGACGGCATACACGTTGTGGAGGTCGCTTCGGGGAAAGGACGGGAATCCGATCGGAGTGTCGAGCATCGATGCGCATGGATGGATCGTGCTGGCGATCGGGTTTGTAGTGTCGTTTATCGTGGCGTATGGAAGCGTGGCGTGGTTCATGGCGTACGTGAGGCGGAGAGGGTTTGGTCCATTCGCCGTTTACCGGATTATTTTGGGGATATTGGTGTTGTTTTTTGCGGCGAGATTGGCGGGGTGAGGGAAGAGCCTTACGCAGAGTTCACAGAGGACGCAGAGCTCACAGAGAAGAGCGCCAAGCTAACGGTTAACAGTCGACAGTCCACAGCCAAGAGAGACCCAAGAGCATTGTCCCTTCGAAGCTCCGGGCAAGCAGGAGTGACTGTGCCACAATTTGGAAACTGCGGTGAAGATGGCCTTGTGCGGGGCTTGCGGTTTGGTATGATTTGGGAGTTCCTCCAATTCGGGGCGCACCAGCGCCGCGCCCCATGCGGCACTCAGCCTTCCCCCAAGGACCTTTATGAGTGGCCCGCCTCAGAAGGCGGCCGCTACAAAGGCAAAAGCTGAGGAGAATTTTGTGCGCTTCCTGACACCAACAGAAAACAAGCGGCTCAACGAGCTGATAGGGTTTTTGTGCATCATGCTGGCGGTCCTGATGGGACTGTCGTTGCTGACGTATAACCCGCGGGATGTGGCGTTCAATGTGAGCGCAGCGGCCGGGGAGCAGAATCCGGCGAGAAATTGGATCGGGCCGGCGGGAGCGTATTCGGCGGATCTGCTGTTCCAGGTGTTTGGGTTTGCGGCGTTTTTGCTGCCGGTGGCGATTGGGATGCTGGGATACCGATGGTGCCGCAGTCGCGCGATCGATTCCCAGGTGGCGACGCTAGCGGGATATGTGTTGCTGCTGCTCTCGCTCCCTTCCCTGCTGTCGATGGCTCGTGTTCCTGACGTGCGTGGCGCGGTGCCAGCGGGTGGACTGCTAGGAACGCTGGTGTCCCATGGGTTGCGGTCCGGATTCAATTTCGGAGGCGCGTTGCTGGTGGCGATTGCGCTGCTGGTTGTGGCGGTGTTTTTGACGACGAGTTTTTCGTTCAGCGGGGCACACGCGTGGGCGAGCGGCGTGAAGGGGCCCATCGGGCACATGGAGAAGCTGGGGATACTGCAGCGTGCGCAATTGCGCTGGCACGCTTGGCAAGATGAACGCGAGCAGAGGCGCATGCGACGGGAAGTGGAAGAGCGAAGGATCGCAGGGCGCAAGCCGGTGATGCCACAGATTGTGGGCAAAGGAGAGACAGCAGACGAGCGCAAAGGTCTTGCGCTGGGAGATGCGAGTGATCTGCTTCGAGAAGAAGGCACCGATGTAGATGAGGTAGAGGAAGCAAAGGAGACTTCACACAAGGCGCCGATACTGTTTTTGAATAATGAGAAGGGCTTGGCTGACGTTCCGGGTAGAACGGGGAAGCCGGATCCGAAGATTGCCAAGATGAATGCCAATTACAAGTTGCCGTCGATCAGCCTGCTGAAGGTGGGCGAAGGCAGCCAGAAACTGGACGAAGACGAATTGAAGCTGCGGGCGCGGGCGATTGAAGCGAAATGCCACGAGTTCGAGGTGGAAGGGCGCGTGACGCAGATCAATCCCGGGCCGGTGGTGACGACGTTTGAGTTCAAGCCGGAAGCAGGAATCAAGTACAGCCGGATTGTCAGCCTGACCGAAGATTTGTGCCTGGCGTTGCAGGCGGAATCGATTTTGATCGAACGGATACCGGGAAAATCGACGATTGGCATTGAAGTGCCGAACGACCGGCGGGAGACCATCGCGTTGCGCGAAATCCTGGAGGCGGCGGAGTTCGCGAATTCGCCGGGCAAGCTGACGCTGGGAATGGGGCGGGACCTGCACGGGAGAATCCGGGTCACGGACCTGTCGTCCATGCCGCACCTGCTGATTGCAGGGTCGACGGGCACGGGGAAGAGCGTGTTCATCAACTCGCTGATGATTTCGATGTTGTATAAGGCCACGCCGGACGAAGTGAAGGTGGTGCTGGTGGACCCGAAGCGGCTGGAATTGAGCTTGTATGCGGGGATTCCACACTTGCTGGCGCCGGTGGTGACGGACCCGAAGGTGGCGTCGAACGTATTGCGGAACGCGACGAAGGAGATGGAGAGCCGGCTGAAGCTGCTGGCGCAGCGGGGCGTGCGCAACATCGATCAGTACAACCGCTCATGCCAAAAGCAGCAGTCACTGTCGCTGTTTGACAACTTGGAAGAAGCGGAGCACAAGCCACTTCCCTACCTGGTGATCATCATTGACGAATTGGCGGATTTGATGATGGTGGACACGAACAGCGTGGAAGAGTCCATCACGCGGCTGGCGCAGATGGCGCGGGCGGTGGGGATTCACCTGATACTGGCAACGCAGCGGCCATCGGTGGACGTGATTACGGGGTTGATCAAGGCGAACTTCCCTGCGCGAATATCGTTTCGCGTGGCGAGCAAAGTGGATTCGCGTACGATTCTGGATGCCAATGGATCGGAATCGCTGCTGGGCAAAGGCGACATGCTGTATTTGCCGGCGGGGTCGGCGCGGCTGCACCGGATTCACGGGCCGCTGGTGACCGAGGATGAGATCACCGCGGTGTGCGACTTCTGGAGACAGCAGGCGCCGGCGAAGTACAACGAGCAGTTGCTGGAACCTCCGAAGGAAGATAGTACGGAGAAGACGGGCGGCGCGGGGGAGGAAGCGGGCGGGACGGAAAGCGGCGAGGGCTCGGAGGATGCGCTGTACCAGGACGCCGTGCGGGTGTGCTGCGAGATGGGGAGGGCGTCAACGTCAACGCTGCAGCGGCGCTTGCGGATTGGGTACGGGCGCGCGGCGCATTTGATCGATTTGATGGAGAAGGATGGGATTGTGGGGCCGCCGGACGGGACGCGTCCTAGAGAGGTATTGAAGGGGCGGGACTGGATGAAGGAGATAGACGAAGAGCGTGAGATGTAGGGTGAATCTGGAAGCAAGTTGCCGTTTCGTCAGAAGTCAGAGGCCGATGGTCTGAATCCATGATATTTCAGAGCTATATCTAAAGAGCCGACTCCCTAAAGAAGAAACCAAAAGAGAAACCGAAGAGCAGAAGGATTGTGGCATTAGATCGTAAGAGCCCACCCTTCCCGCCGAAGGCGGGCGGAGGATGGGGCACCCTCAAGCCTTAGGAACGAGCGGCGTCAGAAGGAAAACCCAAGAGAAAAGCAGATTCCTCGCTGCGCTCGGAGTGACAAATTATTTGGCCCATGCCGAGATGGGGCGCAGGAGTCCTGCGCCCCTACGAGAGCGAAACCTAACCCAAGAGCACAGTCGAGAGTGAGTGTGCCACAAGTGGCGATTTTCGGCGGCGGTTAGGAGTGGGATTCGAGGAATTTTCCGAGGAGGGCCGCGGCGTGTTCGCAGAGTTTGCGATCGCCGGGGCCGAATGCGGCGAGGAAGTGGGAGTCGACGTCGAGTTCACCGACGACTTTGCCATGGACGAAGATTGGGACGACGATTTCGGATTTGGTTTCGAGGGAGCAGGCGAGATAGCGGGGATCGCTGCTGACATCGTTAATGATGATGGTCATGCCGCTACTGGCAGCGGCACCGCAAATGCCTTGGTTGAGAGGGATGCGAGTGTGGGGCGTCATGGTGCCCTTGAAGGGGCCGAGGACGAGGATATCGCGATCGGGTTCCTTTTCGAGCATGTAGAAGCCAACCCAATTGTATTTGGTGAGCTTGCCGTGAAGAAGCGTGACGATGTCTTTCATCAAGGCTTCGCCGGAAGCGGCTGTGACGGCCAGACCGTTTAGTTCGAGGATGAGGTCGGAAGATTTCCGATGAGTGGAGGTCATGACAGTTCAGTTGAACACAGGCGGGGCGAGGCGTAAATCCGAATTGGCGGGAGAGTTGGCGGGAAAGTAAATCGAAGGAGAAACGGCCGCATAGCGAAAACATATTTTCGAAGAAGCGGGTTCTGGTAGAATCGCCGGATTCTGGCGCTATGAAACGGCTGCACTACATCGTGGGCTTGCTGGGTGTGCTGGCATTCGTGCTAAGCGGGCAAGCAATGCGTTTCCACAAACCGGCGATGAAGTCGCTGGAGGCTGGAGCGCACATGATGTACGTGTCGTGGCACATTTACATTTTGGGCGGGGCGCTGGTGAACGTGATGCTCGGACTTTACTTGCGGATGGAGAGCAGGGGTTGGCGGAGAAACCTGCAGTCAGTGGGCAGCGTGATGCTGCTGCTCTCGCCGATTCTGCTCACGCTGGCGTTTCTACAGGAGCCGGAAATGGGGATGGCGGGGCGATCGGGGCGATCGGCGCGGTCGGCGTTCGGATTGTTTACGCTGCTTGGCGGCACGGTGGCGCATTTTGCGGCGAAGCTGGGCTTGAAGGCGAATTGACACACTAAGAAGCGGCCTCTAAACTAATTGAGTTGCGTGCCGGGGTAGCTCACTGGTAGAGCGCCGCCCTGAAAAGGCGGGCGTAGCCAGTTCGATTCTGGCCCCCGGCACCACTCAGGGGTGTAAGCGCTTCCTCCCCGAAGAGATCGATTTCCCCGTTAGCTTTAAAGGCAATCTTCTCACTCTGTTGGACTCTTTCCAGTGTGAAGTTTCCGACGTGCTCGGCCAGTGAAGCTCTCGCCTTATAAATCGCTGACGGATTCATCAGAAGGATTCGACCGTCGTTGCGGACTGGTCACGTGGGCGCTCCATGTCCGAGAGCGCCGTTTTTCTGGATAACTTTCGTGTAGCCGACCAACCACTAACAATGCGAAGAACTCGTTCCGAAGAGCTTGGCGCGGTAGATTAGCCGGAATCAAATCATCATCGTTGACTGGCACCTTCCGCTGCAACTCAGCAAGAAACACACGGGCGTGCTTAATGTTGCATATTTGGTCCGAATTTCCCTGAGCACGCCAGTGACGATACCGCGTCAGGCAGCCATCTCTTCGGTCTTGGCGAAGGCCAGCAGCTTCATCAATTCGCTGATCTGGATGTTCTCAAGCGAACACACGGCAGCTTTGATTTTTCGGCTTAGTCCATCGTCTATGCGCGCCGCGACCATCTTGTCGAATTTCGCGTCGATCTCCTTCCAGGTGAATGGCCGCGCAGGGGCCCCGGGGAAATCTGAGATTTCCTGGGTGAACGACGTGCCACTCTTGAGCCGGACGGTCACTCGGCTCGCGAGGTCGGCCGGGTAACGGGCCGTAAGGCCAGCGTCAGGTCGCA
>Ga0181518_10000321_pt1 | contig 55467 bp, 52 predicted proteins | sample PEATcosm2014_Bin_28_FD_119751 | JGI IMG/M metagenome (GOLD analysis project Ga0181518, IMG submission 119751) | Peatland microbial communities from MTU Mesocosm Facility, Houghton, MI, USA - PEATcosm2014_Bin01_60_metaG | ecosystem: Environmental > Terrestrial > Soil > Wetlands > Peat | place...
ATTCCCATCTCGTCCTGTATGCGTTCCAGGCGGGGGGAAGTTTGCTCAGCAAGGACGGCACCCGCGTCACTTTCGATTCTCCGCCGGTGGTTCGCGCTCTGCGGTTTGTCACCGATATCTACGGCGATCTTGGCGGTAACCAGGCGGTCGGGGAATTTCAGTCGGGTTTTCAGTCCAATGCGCTGGACCCGTTTCTCAAGGGCCGGGTCTCAATGAAGATCGATGGCGATGGATACATGGACGAAATCATCCGCCTATACAAGCCCGACATGGACTTCATCATCAGCCCTGCTCCTATGCCGGATGATCGTCTGGCCCAGGGCGCCAAACCCGTCACCTGGGCCGGTGGATACTCCCTGGTGATTCCCTCCACCGCCAGGAACAAACAGGGCGCCTTCAGGCTGATGCAATTTCTCAACAGCCGGAGAACGTATCGATTCCTGGAGGAGGCAAAGCGACAATCGGATGAAAGCCAAGGCCTGTTCTATCTTCCGCGCCCCCAGGGGAACCGAACGCTGTATCTGGAGCGGGTGCGGGAGACCCTGTCGCAGGATGCGCGCATTCCCGCGCCGTTCAGGCGGGCCTGCGCGGTGCTCACCGACCTTCTTCCCGGAACGCTCATCCGCCCGCCGTCCCCGGTTGGGCAGTTGCTTTTCAACCAACAAATTCGCGCCTTCAGGGAATCGTTCGATCACAAATTCGCGGCTGAGCATCCTGGGGACAAGGACGGTGAGGCGCGCGCCTGCCTGCGCGACGCCCAAATCGTGGTCCAACGCCAACTGGACGCGATGATCCACCCACTGCCCCCGACCCAGGTGCAATGGGACGGATACTTCGGTGGTTACGCCGCCTTGGCGGTAATTCCATTTGTCGCAATTTATCTTGCGCTCCGCAGGAGTCGCCGGGCGCACGTATACCGCAAGGGCGACACGGGCGCCGCGCTGTTGTTCCTGTCCCCCTGGCTGATCGGCATGATCTGCCTGACCGGCGGGCCGATCCTCTTCAGCATTGTTCTGAGCTTCGCCCGCTACGACGTGCTGAGTCCGGCACGGTACGTCGGGCTGGATAACTTCCGCGATCTCTTTCAGGACGGCCTGTTTTTCAAGAGCCTGGGGAATACCGCATTCATGTTGCTGCGTATTCCCCTGGGCATGGCGATCAGCCTCGGCATCGCGATGCTGCTCAATCGCCGGATCCGCGGCATCGGGGGGTATCGCACCGCATTCTACGTGCCCACGATCGTTCCCTTGGTCGCGGCAACGCTCCTGTGGCAAATGCTGCTGAATGATTCCTTCGGACTGATCAACGTTTCGCTCCGGTGGGTGTTCTCCAGCGGTCCGTTCCGCGGCGTCGAGTGGATCGTCAATCACGTTCACCACTTTGCCGCATCGCCTTTCCGCTTTTTGGCCCCGCAGTGGTTGGACGACCCGGCCTGGTGCAAGCCGGCAATTATCCTTATGGGGCTCTGGACCGCCGGTGGGGGGATGATCATCTGGTTGGCCGGTTTGCAGTCGATTCCCGCTCAACTCTACGAAGCCGCCACCGTCGATGGGGCCGGCAAATGGAAGCAGTTTACGCACGTCACATTGCCGATGCTCAGCCCGTTCATCCTCTTCAATGCCATCGTGGGCGTCATCGGCACGATGCAGATTTTCACCGAAGCGTACATCATGTTTCCCAACGGCGGTAATGATGATTCAGCCCTGTTCTATGCTTACTACCTGTTTCAGAAAGCCTTCCAGTATTTCAGCATGGGTTACGCCAGCGCGATGGCGTGGATCCTGTTTTTGATCGTGCTGCTGCTGACACTGCTGCAGTTGTACGTCAGCAAAAAGTGGGTGCATTATGATCGCATTTGATCGCGTGGGCCGATGGTTCGCCCGCCGCGGGTGGATGCATCTGCTGCTGCTTTGCGGTGCGGGCATCTTCATGCTTCCATTGGTCTGGATGGTTGGCATGAGCATCAAGACTGATGACGAAGCCGTAAGCACCGCGATCCTTCCCGAAATCCCGACTTTTCGTGCCGACTCACCGATCATTCGCAAGCCCCTTCAACCGGAGCGGCCTGAGGGCGTCGCCCCCGCGGATTGGAAGCAATTGCTTCCGCTCTTGATTCAACAGGCCCGTGCATCGCTCGATGCCTGCCCGATTCCGCCTGGGGGCGACCCAGCCAGCGCTCAAATCCTTCGCGCTGACGCCGCCACCCAGCTGACCGCCAAGCTGGTCGAAAAACTGCCCGAAAAATCCTGGACCGGGGATCGCATCGCATTCATGTCCGCTTACACCCAACTGCTCGCACCCCAGGTGTTGCACGATGCGCTGGACAATCAACTGGGACGATTGGAATTTGTCGGCCTGCAGGTGCATTCGCTGGATGGTCGCATTTTCAACGTCAGCTCCGGCTCGCAGATCGCTCGAGACTGGAAAGTCGAATCCGGCCCGGGTCAGCTTCTGCCCGCGGGTGAAGATGCGTCGTATCTGCGATATCACTTCAACTCCTCCGATGATCCGCCTGTGGTGCTTCGCGCCGATTTCGACGTACGTGTTGCGCCGGATCAGCTCCACCAGGTAATCGTCGCGATGGCGGGGGATGACAGCTGGCATCACATCGACGCGGCGCTCGACTGGGGCGCCACTCACTGGCGATCCACGCAGACCACCTACATCGCCCAGTACCGTACCACCACCCTGATTTTTCAATTGCCGGGATTTGATGACCTCACTTACCGCCCCCAAACCTGGATACGCCTTCAGTCCGTTTTGGGAAGTTCCTCCGCATCCTCACCCACGGCCGCGACGCTGCGATTGTTCATCCGCCCCAGCTCCACGCTCGGGGCGATCTGCGGAAAAGTGGAACGAAACTATGGCCGGGCGTTTCGATCGATTCCCTTCTGGACCTACGTCGGAAATAGCGTGTTGCTGGTGGTCCTGCAGTTGGTCGGGGCATTATTCAGCTCATCCTTTGTCGCCTACGCCTTTGCCCGCCTGCAATGGCCCGGTCGGGCGATTGCCTTCGGTATTCTTCTCGGCACCATGATGATCCCCGGTCAGGTCACCATGATCCCATCGTTCGTCATCTGGCGATCGCTCGGCTGGTACAACACGCTCAATCCCCTGTGGGTTCCCGCCTGGTTCGGCAGCGCCTTCTTCATTTTCCTGATGACCCAGAACATGAAAACCATCCCCAGGGAATTGGAAGAAGCAGCCAGGATCGACGGACTGAACGCGATTCAGACCTGGTGGTACGTCATCCTGCCGCTGGTGAAACCCACGCTTGCTGCCATCGCCATCATGGTCTTCATGGGCGCCTGGAATGATTTCATGGGCCCGCTGGTGATGCTGCGCGATCAGTCACGATTCCCGCTCAGCCTCGGCCTGTTCAGCATGAACTTGGACCAGGGCGGTGATTCCACGCTCATTATGGCCGGCAACATGCTCATGACCTTGCCGGTCATTCTCATTTTCTTTTTGTTCCAGCGATATTTTATTGAAGGCGTCAACGTCACCGGGATGAAAGGCTGATCCTCGTCGTTCAATGGCAGCCCTTCGGGGACAACCTCCACCACGGCAGAGATTAGGCCACCTTCCCGGTGGACCGGCCGCAGCGCCTAATGGCCTCCGGGCGAAGGCTGGGTTTGTGGAGTCTCCATCGAGTTATCTACGGTCGGCTCGGTCGCCGGAACATGCACTGTCGTCGTAGGCGGTTGATCGATGTTGGGGTGCCATGCCCACGGCATATTGGGAATCCACGCCGGATGCGCACCCACGTAGACTCCTACGATGAACCCAACTAACGTCCACGCTAGAATGCCGAGTATGCCGTAGATACGACTGGGTGTTTTTAGCAGCGGCGTGGTTTCCATCAGTCCTCCGCAAAGTCGAAATTTGGTTTCCTCGTAGCACCGGCCTGGCTCGTTGGCCCTCACAACCTGCCAAGCACGTGCTCGATTGTACAATGGAGGGCGGATAGTACAAACTTCGGGACGGTCGATTTCGGCGGATCGTTGTGCTTGGCCCAAATGTCGGCTGAGGAGGCCCAGCAAAAGTTGAATGCCAAGATCGCGGCGGCGACTCAGCCCGACGCGCTCCAAGTCAGAACTGTTTAGCCGTATTTTTCGCCGTTTCTGCCATGCGTAAAGAGTCAATGGCGTTACTGTCATCAATCACTCTGACGACCGAATTATCCAGAATCCAATTCCATTGATCTTTAATCATTGAGATCAATAATTGCTGGTATCGGTTTTGTTTGTCTGCGCTATTTCCATACTCCAAAATTACGTGCCGATCAAAAATCAAATCATGAAAACGTCCTCTGACTTTTTGGCTCTCATCGTGTAATTTTCCATTTTGAATGATTAAAGAATCCGGCATCACCTTCTTGAGTTTTTCAAGCTGTTCCTTTTGAAGCAAACCGTGCAAACGCAATTTTACCGGAACCCATTCAAAGAGTGAGATGTCTCCTCTTTCAAATTGAAGCCTCAGTTCCTGACGGTCCAAAATCTTGGGTTGATCAAAACCATGATAAAAGGTCACGGGTCCCAGCGGGTAGTTGACGGTTGCCTGCACGCGGTCATTTATGTTTCTTTCGATTCGGGGCCGTTGCCACTGTGCTGCGTGAATGACGTCGCCCTTCCCCAACCAGCCGGCAAACAAATCAAAAAAATGCACGCCATGTTCAATGAAGATCCCGCCGCTTTTTTCTTCATCCCAAAACCAATGATCTTGTCTCAGATTTTCATCACTGGCATAATTTTCAAAAAATCCGTGAAGAAATTCCCCCAGCACGTTTTCTCTCACAACGTCCCTGACAATTGCAAATAATGGATTGTAACGCTGCATCAGATTAACGACGTACAGTAATTGTTTTGATCCAGCAAGTGACGCAAGTTCTTCCGCTTCTGCTGTTTTTAATGCTGCCGGTTTTTCACAAATTACGTGTTTTCCGGCAAGTAAGGCCGCCTTCGATTGAGAATAATGCAAGAAGGGCGGTGTTGAAACGTATACCAGGCTGATGCTGCTGTCCCGCAAAAAGGACTCGTAATCTGAATACGCTTTCGCTGACAATTCATCAGCCAAATGCTGAGCTGATGCTGAATTGGTATCGGCAACTGCAACTACTTTTATTCCGGACACCTGAAGAAATGCTTTGGATGCAAAAGCTGCAAAGGCTCCTGCACCAACAATGCCGATTGTTAATTCCGATTTTGAACCTGTCATGTTCAATGCCTCTCCTATGTTTTAAACTTACCTAATTAATTCACGGCCGTCCCGAGCTTGAGCATAGCTATAACCGAAAGTCGGGTAGTGGGTTACTTTGAAATTTTCGCCTTGTCCGGGATCGTTCCGCACTCTGGGCTGATCCGCTTAATGGCAAGGGGATCGCCGATGCGTTTCGCGGTTTCATGTCAAAATGGGAAACTAACACTTGGAGAGAAGCAATACAACTCGCCATACACTGGCATTGGCGGGCGAAGGATCATTTGTGACGCATTCGCCGACGCGGCAAACCAAAACAAATGTCGAAGTGATCGCGCGATTTCTTCCGGCGCGAATTAAGCTCGGCGAAATGAGTCGTGACGTTTGGCGCGTCGAGGTCGAATCTCAAAAGGATGGAGATATTCCGCCAAACGGATTTTTCCCTTGCTTTTCCTGGAAAAAGCGGAATAATTCAACCGATCGGCACGTTATGTCGATGGAGATTGCCATGAGACAGTGGTTAAGTTCATCTAAACCAGCAAGTCACGAAGTGACCCGGCGCCATGAAGCGCTAGGTCAATTCGTGATTAATATGCGCGATTATACGCGCATATAACTCCCCGCCTTTTCCGGCCGGGAGTTCTTCCCGGTCGAGAGTAATCCTTACTGTAGAACCGGGAAGAAGTTGGCTCGAAGGCGAGTCGAAGGTCCGTGGTTCAATTCCACGTTGGCCCAATCTTGGTTTGCGCCTGTAGCTCAAACGGCAAGAGCGCCGCGCTAACGTCGCGGAGGTTGTTGGTTCGAGTCCAGCTTGGCGCATGGGAGAGACGATTTGCGCGCTGTTAGCTCAGAGGCAGAGCACCCGCCCGATAAGCGGGAGGCCGGAGAGTCGAGATCTCCACGGCGCATTGGACGGTGCATAAGCACTGGTAGCTCAATCGGATAAGAGCTCCGGTCTACGAAACCGGTGGTTGAAGGTTCGATCCCTTCCCAGTGCATGATCGGTCGAAGTGATTGTATTTAATGGAGTTGAGGTAAATCGCACTCGTAGCTCAATGGGTGAGCAGCCGGCTCTTAACCGGATGGGTGCAGGTTCGAGTCCTGCCGGGTGCATGAAAGGAGATGGTGACATGATGGGGATGAGAACCAAACGGTGCTTCTAGCGTCGCACCGGTAGCTCAACGGATTAGAGCAACCCTCTTCTAAAGGGTCGGCTGGGGGTTCGAATCCCTCCCGGTGCGTGTGGACGGTGCGCACCGGTAGCTCAATGGCAGAGCCGCCGCCTTTTAAGCGGATGGGTGTGGGTTCGAGTCCCTCCCGGTGCAATGAGGCGCAGGAGCCAGGAAAAAACAAAGGGTTCAGTAGCCCAACGGCAGAGGCGCCTGACTCAGAATCAGACTTAGTGCAGGTTCGAATCCTGCCTGAACCATGAAGATCGTTGCGGTAGCTCAACCGGATCAGAGCGCGGCTCTCCGAAGGCCGAGGGTGAAGGTTCGACCCCTTCCCGCAACATGGAATTTCGGGCCCGTCGTCTAATGGCAGGACTCCTGGCCTGCAACCAGGAAATGAGGGTTCAACTCCCTCCGGCGTCCAATGTGCGAAATGCTCTGGTAGCCCAATTTCGGCAGAGGCGCGTGATCGAGAGTCACGTTGTTGCAGGTTCGAATCCTGCTCAGAGCACTGTGCATCGGGCGCCGCGGTAGCCCAACGGCAGAGGCGGCGGTCTCAAGAACCGTTTGTGTGTGGGTTCGATTCCCACCCGCGGCAGTTGCGAAGAAAAGGAAGTGAACCATGAGCGGCAGCTCATCAGAAAATTCAACTGAAGACTCCGAGATTCGGAGGGTTGGCTGAACGGCTAAGGCACCCGTCTCGAAAACGGGCGTTCCCGATGAATCGGGATTGGGGGTTCGAATCCCTCACCCTCCTTCAGGCGCCGGCAACGGCGCGCACGGAGGGTTGGCAGAGCGGTTGAATGCGCCGCGGTGCTAACGCGGAAGGCTCAGTAATGTGGCCTCGGAGGTTCGAATCCTCCACCCTCCGCTGAGACGGCAACACCGATGCGATGCGGTGCGCTCTTTGACAATTCGGTGCGCGAGTTCGTCGCCATAGCTCAGTGGAACGAGCGTTCGGTTGTCAACCGAAAGGTCATGGGTTCAACTCCCATTGGCGGCGTTTGCACTACACCTGTCACGTGGATTTAGCTCAGACGGTAGAGCGGAGGTCTGAAAAGCCTCTTGGCCTGGTTCGATTCCAGGAATCCACATGTAACCAATCGCGTCGGTAGTTCAGCGGTGCAGCGCCGCTATGCCAAGGCGGAAGCCCGGGTTCGATTCCCGGCCGGCGCACTGAAATCTCGCAGTGATAACTCAGCCGGCAGAGTGCCGGTCTTCCAAACCGGAGACGTGGGTTCGAATCCCACTCACTGCATGCAACTGCAAGAGGCCGTGGTAGCTCAAAGGGTAGAGCAGTCGTCTCGTAAACGACCGATTGCCGGTTCGATCCCGGCCCGCGGCTCTTTTGAAAACAACGGGTGCGTAGCTCAATGGCAGAGCAGAGGCCTCATAAGCCTAAGGTTGTTGGTTCGAATCCAACCGTTCACCCATTTGCATCGCGCGACTCAGGGATAGTTCAAGTGCGGTAGAACGCTCGGCTCTGAACCGAGAGGTTGGAGGTTCGAATCCTTCTCCCTGAATGAACGTTTTTGTTTGAACTGAGCCGTAGTTCAACCGGTAGCAACGCCGGTCTTTGAATCCGGAGATCGTGGTTCGAATCCACGCGGCTCAATGAAATGATACCCATGTAGCTCAATCGGTAGAGCGCGCGGCTGTTAACCGCGCACATGATGGTTCGAATCCATCCGTGGGTGCTGTGATCGCTCCCGTCGTCCAACGGTCAGGATGCCCGGCCTTCAACCGGAGAATGATGGGTTCGATTCCCACCGGGAGCATGAAGCAATTTTCAGCGTGTAGCGCAGTTTGGCAGCGCACGTGCCTCGGGCGCACGGGGTCGAAGGTTCGAGTCCTTCCACGCTGACTGTTCGAGACGCGTAGGTGGCAGAATGGCAATGCAGCGGGCCGTAACCCCGCCCTCTCTTCGGAGATACGTGGGGGTTCAAATCCCTCCCTACGCACTGAATCGCGAAATCAACGCGCCGGAAGTTCCAATGGCGGAACGCCCGCCTCCAAAGCGGGAAAGCGGAAGGCGAAGCCTCCGCGACGGCAGGTTCGATCCCTGCCCGGCGTGCTTAATCTCGACCACGTGACCGACCGGCCAGGTGCGGGCCTGCAAAGCCCAACAAACAGGTTCGATTCCTGTCGTGGTCCATGTGGCCGTAGCTCAACTGGACAGAGCACCGGGATGTGGCCCCGGTGGTTGTGAGTTCAAATCTCACCGGTCACCCTTGTCATGAATTGAAGGCCGCGCCTCAATGAACAAACGTTTCGTGAAAGGAGGATTCTCCTCGACTCGCCCCGGACGTGGTGCTAGTTTTTTAGCGCCTACGCAATTCTTCTTTATTGGAACGCGTCATGAGCGGCGTATCCGGTGCGGTCTTGAGCCGGCGAGAGAGGCAGATCATGGACCTGATCTATCCCCGCGCGCAGGCCACCGCCGCCGAGGTCCGGCAGGCGATGCCTGATCCGCCCAGCTATTCGGCGGCCCGGGCGCTTCTGCGCATCCTGGAACAGAAGGGGCATCTTCGCCACGCGGCGGTGAAGGGAAAATACGTTTACGCGCCCGTGCGGCGGCGGTCGCGCGCGGGTACCGGATTTTCAGAACCCACGTTGTGTGATGAACCGCAACGCAATTCGTCCAATATCAAAAACGTGTCGCCAACTGAAACAATTTGCCTGTGCGCGATTCTTGTACTTGACGGTGATTCTCGCTTTGCATAATTTTCATTGCGTATGTACCTGAATTGTGCCTATTCGTCCATGAAATGTCTCCGGCCAGTGCCGCGTGTAGAGGGCGGCGTTCGGCCGTGCTATTTGCTGTAACTCTTTTTTAGGAGACTGGATGCAAATTGAAATTCGCCTTAAGAAACTGCTCGCGGATCACGGGCTCGATCGCCACGGCATCACTCAGCAAATCGCCGACGAGATCAATCTGCATCGCCACACGGTCCGCAAGCTTTATAACAACCGGCATCGCAATCCATCGCTGAACGTGCTCGGCCGGCTTTGTGACTGGCTGATCGAACACGAGGTACCGGCAAAAAATCTGCCCGCAGAACTTTTTGGCGCCGAAGCAAGTGGTTTGTGGCGAGCCGCGGCAGCACCAGGCAGGGTCACGATCTATCTTGGCGAATATAAGCAAATGCATGCGCTAGCCTATATCCCGTGGATTTCGCGGAGGGATGCCTCGGTTGAAGCCGAAATTGTGCGATGGCTTTCCACGCCTGGCGTCTGCGGGGATTCCCAGCCAGTTCTTGACACCGCGTATCTGCCTTTCCGCGTCGATGTAAGCGCTGAACGAATCAGGAGAAAGGACCTGGAACAAGATCATCTTGCCGCCATCCGCATGTACAGGAAAATGCGAACCGACCTGAACCGCTCCAGCGCGATTCTGATTGGAAGCCAAAGAATAAATCGGCTCGTGGAGACGTTGGTGGCGGATTTGTTCGGCTGCACGCCGTTCGTGCCTGAGTCGGGAGAAATTCGCGTGCCCTTTTATTTGGCGTACCAAAGTCGGCTACGCCCGGTGGAGAGCTGTTTCGGTGGGTTGACAAATCCGCCAGGAAAGAAGGGGAAGTTCGTCAAAGGAACGCATTATCTGAACGCTGCCGGGCATTGGGACTGCTGCCCGTGGATCGATGGGAAACAGGATTCCGGCATCGTCATCACGTCGTATGAACCAGGTACGAAGGAAATGCTGCTGGCGGTCTTTGGACTGTCCGGCCGGGCCAGCGAAGCTTTAGGCCGCTATCTGACGCGGAATCCATCGCCATTTTGGCCTCCCTATGCGGAGAAACGTGGGCGAAAGATCGGGGTTTACGTTTGTAAAATCGCATATCCACCCAATGCCTCAGACGAGCCGGGCAAGCCGGATTTCGCGACGCAGGTGGAGATGGCGCCGATCGACGCCGCGATTCTGACGAAATACTTGAAGGCCAGATAGCGGCAGAAAACGCTGTTTGCGGAGCGGGGCGCATGCCGTCCCCAAATTAACATTTTCCCAGCCACCCCGATAAGGCATCGCTAGACGCGGTGACGCCAAACATACGCACCCAATTCCGCTCGGCAGCGGAAAATATTTTCAACAAATTGTATCCCGGAGGTGCGCCCAATCATACGGCCGCAGCCGGTGACACACTGTCGACGAAGCGGCACAGAGCTTGTACGTATGCCGCACCAAGGCGCAGTTGCACAAAATCAACGTCACGTACGTGCAGCGTGCCGCGTCGATTTTTGTCTTGACAATTCGAGGAGGTGAGGTAGTGATTGGATCGTCCATTGATCTTTTGCAGCGCGGTTGGATCGGAGACGCGAGATGCTGGATGGAGCACGGGCACGCAAAGGAATGCGAAAACCCATTTCACGGCCGCCTTTGGGCAGCCGGCGTGAGCGGAGCGGGGCGCAGACCCCCAATAGCAACCATTTCCCGAGCCACCCGGATGATGAAGCCGCGCGAGAAAACGAGCCGGAATCGCTTCAACAAAAGGAGCTGCCATGCTTCCACCCTATCTTCCACCGGAAAAAAGTGCGGTGACGAACGACGCCGCCGAGCTGCGGAGTTTTCTGGAAAGGGCTTTCGCCGTAAGTTACGTCCGGGCGTCGCTGAGTGAACTGAACCTGCTTCCGGCAGCGACCATAGACGTTCGTGGGCAAACCTTTCCCTGCACGCAAAAGTTTCTGGAAGACCTCGCGTCGTTCATCAGGATGCCGGCCATCTATGCCTACGAGATTGAATTCGATTTGTTCCAGCACAATTTTCGAGAGCGAAAGCGGGTAAAGGACCAAGCGGTTCAGGTCTGTGTATTGGACGGGCGGGCCGTGGGACTTGCGCCGGGCGAATACCGGCCGGCGCGCACGCTCGACGTGCTCGATGCGCTTCCTTCAGTCGAGGAAGGTTTCTGGAAAATCCAGAAAAGTTTGCTTTCTGATCGAACCGTCGAGATCGATCTGCTGAGCGAAGACGTCGTCGTCGAACCGAGGCCGGGCGACGTAATTCGCGGCGGCATCCGGATTTCCAATTCCGAGACCGGCGGCTGCGGCCTGAAGGCGTCCTTGTATACGCATCGTCTGCTCTGCTCCAACGGCGCCGTAATGAGCGACAGCCTTGGAACGGTCCGCTGGAGCTACGACAGGCGAGTGACCTACGTTTCAAGCATCGCTAAATTCTCCAATGACCTGGTGAATCTGCGGAACAGGCAGAGCGGGCTCAAGAGCGTTTATTCCAGCGCCGTTGAGCGCCGCCTCAAGGAAGAAGACGTGACGCGGCTTTGGAGGCGGATTCGCTCCACCGGGAAATTTACGCCCGAGGATACCAACCGGATTCTCGGAATCACCGACGATGAGCGCCGTCGTCTGGCGTCCGCCGTCGCCGGGCGACAGGCGGCGAACCAACCCGCCGAAGAAAGCGCCTGGGACGTGTTCACGATTCACAATCGAATTACCGCCGCCGCCAAATCCTTTCCCTTCGGAACACGTTCGCGCCTGGAACGCATCGGCGGGAATATGCTCAGTTCCTATTCGGCAAACTGAGAGACAGATTCAAAACGACGGCGGCATGACGGAAAGAGGCCAGCGATGTCCGCAAAACAAATCCAGGATTTGCCATCCTTGCGGTCATTATCAAGCAACGCAGATTCCTCCGCGAGGCAAATTTCCAACGCCGTCGTCCGGAATTTGATTCGCCTCGGCGTCATCGCCACGAAAGACCGGCAAAATCCGCGCCTGCCCGGCGGCTGATTGGGTGAATGAAATCCCCTTTGGACGTGTCATTCTCGCCACGTGTCATGTGTCTGGTTGTCTCTAAACGAAACGAGGTTCCAAATGAGTGACGTTGAGAAAACACCGGCTTCACCAACATGGGATTTATATCTATTCAAGAGCGGAAAACGCGCGCGACTTGACTGCCACCTACCGGACGCTCCTCTCGCCACGGAGTTTTTATACGGACGATGGGCGCGGGTCATTTGCTTGCTTCAGCTCGCCTACGAGCAAGACGAGCACCTTCCCAGCGATCTGAGAGGCTTTCGGCAGGCCAAGGAACTCGCCGAGGCCTTCGACGAAGATCGCCGGGTCGATCCGATCTTGCCGTCCACGATCACAACCTATTTGTACAAAATGTGCGCACTCCTCAAGATACCGGCCTGCAACCGGGCGCCATTTCCTCCGCTCATTGATCGCGTCCCAAATAGTGGCGCACGGCTGCTTTACCCGGTGAAAATTCACCTCGTGGGCGGACCGGCAAAGACCGATCGTGATTTGCACTCGAGCGAGCCCGCAAATGGCTAGTGGGCAGTCGCCAATGCGCATTTCGCATTGCGCGACGTGCCCGCAACGCGCAATGCGTTTCCCGATCGAAAACCGCTTTGCCCATTGCGCCTGTCCGGCGAATCGCGCAGTTTTTGCCCCAATGCGATTTTCGCTTAATTCCCATAGAGAATTAATTCAACGGTCAAATTTTTTTTTGAAAAAAAGATTGCTTTGCCCGCGCGCGCGGGGTATCTTTGCATCGATGCTCGGACGTTACGAGCGTCGAAGTTCATTCATCTCTTGTGAGGGCATTATCCATGCATACCGAACTCGAAAACAATTTTAGCGATGTCGATGCGGTCAACGTCGCCGTGCGGGGGCGGTTGGGGCTTTGCGTTTCCTCCGGCCGAATCGTGCCGCACGTGCTGGACCGGACGCCCACGCGGCTTGGGATGGGGGAGGCAGCCTGCAACCTGTTTTCCCGGCGGATTCTGCGCGTGGGAGAGGTTTTGCCAGTGCTCGCCCGCCGCTGCGGGTAAGTCATTTCCGCCGCTTATTGTACGAATGAGAAACGGCGGCGCGCGGCTCTTTCGCCCGGCGCCAAGCGATCTCGTGGGTTGCCCGGCAATTGCAGTGATTTGCGCTCAAACGATTCCACGCAACATGGCGAGCCAGCAGTCCCCAATTCGCAAGTCGATGCACGGAAGTTCGCCGCAGCGAGGCCGTTGCCGCCTCGGCATAATCGGCGCAGCGATCCGGGGATTGGGCCGATTCGCTTGCGAGTCTTCCCTCGTATCCACGTATTTGCGCATCAAATCAGCGATGGATTCGTCCGCCTCCGATTTGATACGCTCCGCCCCGGAGCCGAATCATCGCCGCCGTCGCGTGGCGGTTTTTATTGTTGACTGACGCTGAGAGGAGAATGTCATGCCTCGTCTTTGGGTCTTTTGCGATGCGCAGCAATGGACAGTCGTCCCTCTGGATCGCGATCCATTTGAATTGACCGCCGACCCATTTGGTGCGGCTGTCCCGGGCACACAGGATGCTCCCGCAGTGCTGGCGCGCAAGGTCAACGACGACAAAGACCAATGGGCGCTGATCGTCCGCCCCGGCGAGGAAGAAATTGTCCACGTCAATGGGGACCGCGTGATTTTGGGTATGCGCGCGTTGCGCGATCGCGACGCAATCCAGATCGCCGGCGGCGAAAGAATTTATTTTTCCGCGGAATCGGCCCCGGTCATCGTGGCCTATCCCCAAGGAAGGCCCCCGGTCGTTTGCCCGCGCTGCGCCACCGAAATCAAACCCGGCCACCTCGTGGTCAGATGCGGCAAGTGCCAGACCTATTTCCATCAAGATAAGGAAAAGGAACTCGAATGCTGGCTGTATTCCGACCGTTGCCGGTGCGATCAGCCCACCGCGCTGAATGACCAGAACTGCTGGCGGCCCGACGAGTATTCAAATGAGTGAAACCGGCGAACATCCCGCGGCCCCAAAGAGCGTCGCCGTGATCGGCGTCGGGAACATCGGGTCCCAGCTCGTCACGCATCTGGCGCGCCTCCCGGCAGTTAAGCGCCTCGTGATCGTGGATGACGATTCAGTCCGCGCCGAAAATACCTCCCAGGAATATTCGTCCAGGGACATGGACGTCGGCCAAAAGAAGGCGATTGCCTCGGCGCGGCGAGCGCGGCGGATTCGCCGGCATGACCCTCTGCAAGTCGAGCCAATTGTCGCTCGGGTTGAAAACGTCCCCTGGGGCCGAACTCGGGTCAGCGTATTCATCGCCTGCGTCGATTCGCTGCTATCGCGCCTTTCCATAAACGAAATCGCATGGCGTTTGGGTACGCCCTGGATTGACACGGGGATTCGGGCCGACGGTTCACTCGCTCGCTTGCAAGTCCATGTCCCCGCTATGGATGCGCCATGCATACAATGTAGTTGGGGCGCCATGGACAGGGATTCATTAAGCCGCGCCTATTCCTGCGACGGCCGCCTTAAGGAGAGCGCGCCAACCGGAGCCTCGTCCGCCCTCGGCGGTCTGGCGGCGTCCCTGGCGGCGATTGAATGCCAAAAGCTCTTCGACGGATCCTTCGATCAATCGCTTGCGGGAAGACAGTTGATCGTGGAAGCGCGCTATCACCATTACTACGTCAACACGCTTCGCCGAAATAGCGCCTGTCCGTTTGATCACCAGGTTTGGTCGATCCAAAAATTGCCCCAAACCGTGCGGACCCTCGGCGATCTGGTTGAGCACGGCCGGAAGCTCTTCCGGGGGGCGGAGCTTCCAGCCTCGGTCAGTGCGGAGCGCATGTGGGTGACGCGCCTGGTCTGTCCGCTATGCGGGCAGCAGGCGCGCACGCTCCGCCTGCAAGGCAGGATCGGCGCGAAACTCCGGCTCTGCTCGCAATGTGGCGGCGAAATGCAACCCATGGGGTTCTACCTGCTGCCTCGCCTCGACGTACGTTCCGCCGGCGATCGCCTCCTCGCCCGCCCGCTGCGGCGCTTCGGTCTTCGCGCCGGCGACGTCCTGACCCTCAACGGTTCACACGAATCCCAACACGTCGAACTCAGCTTGGCAAATGAGCCAGGAGGGAATTGAACATGGACAAGATCCTGAACCTATTCCTGAGCACACAGTTCGAAGAAGGCATGGCCCTTGCCGCCGAAAGCGACCTGCTGGAGTTGCACCCCTGGCTCCGCCCCGACGGTCCGCCGCAAAAATACGTCGCGCGCTTCCGCTGTCATGGGTTCGTGGAGAATCAAGGCCGGATTTGCAAGGCCGACCGCTGGGACGTCGGGATATTTTTTCCCGATCACTACCTCCGCGAGGCGAACGCCTTCGAGGTCCTGACCTGGCTGTATCCCGCCAACGTCACACACCCCAATGTGCGCCCGCCGTTTCTGTGCTGTGGTGAGCATTTCATGCGCCCTGGTACGAAGCTTGTCGAAATCATTTTCCAAATTTTTGCGATCATAACTTACAACAAATGGGCGGCGCATTCGCCGTTAAACGAGTCCGCGGCGCAGTGGGCGCGCAACAATCAGCACCTTCTCCCCGCCGACAAAAGGCCCCTGAAAAGGCGGCCCCTGTCCCTCCAGATCACCCTCAACGCCGAACGGAGGGTGTCGTAATGGCTTCGATGCAAGAGCAGTGGCGCGACGCGGTCGCCGCCGCCCTCGGCGCAATCGCCGCCGAGGTAATCGAAGACCGCTTCGGCTTCTGGCGCGTTCGTTGCGCGGACGGGTTTCAATTGACCGCCATCCTCGACAACGAATGGCTCCAGCTTCGCGCTCCATTTGCCGAGGACCACATTCACGGCGAGGCTATCCCGCGCGCCGCCTGGGAAGTGTTGTTGCGAAACAGCCTCCTGCCCGGCGCCGCAAAACTCGTGAAGGCCCCCGATCGCCCGGCCATTTGTGCCACGTTGGAACTGCCCTTGGATCTGGAGGCGACTCCAGCAGCGCCAATTGAAGGCGACGCCTCGGACAATGCGCTACAAGCACAACTTAGCCTGTCCATCGACGATCTAAGACAGGCGACGCGCCGGCATCCGATTCGCGATCACCGCACCGCGCGTCGCAATGGCCTGCCGGAACCTCCGGACCTGCCGGCTCTCTGTACTGCCGCGGGATGGCCATTCAATCGCCGCAATGAAGGTCGCATCACGGTGCAACTGGAGGCGTCCGACTGTTACGCCCAAGCCATTCTCGCCTGGGACGACGGCCTGCGCGCCACCGTCAGCCTGCACCACGCCGAGCAATCATTTTCCGCATCCGCGCGCCAGGCCATCGCCCTCATGCTCCTGCAACTTGGCGGAACAATCCGCGCCGTCAGGCCGGCCGTTGATTCAGAGTCCGGTCATGAAATCCCCGTGTTACAGGCCTACTTGAGCCCTAACCCCTCACCCCGCCAATTGGATCAAATTCTCGGGGCGCTTTCCGTTGCCGTCGGCTTATGCCAACGCGAGGTCGTCTTGCTTTCAAATGAGCAAATGTCACTCAGCTACTTGTCGAATCGCGGGTGGTCCGCGACTGGCGGTGTGCCGAGTAGTCCAGCGTTTGTTTAACGAAGGAGAAGCTATATGAGTGTCGCCACGAACACATTGAGTTTTGAAGTCCGGGACATTTCCGGCCAGAAATCGGCCACGGTGAACGACTGTCCCGTGGATGCCTCCATAAGTGAGGTGATTCCGCAGCTTTTGGCGTTGATGTCGCTCCCGATGAATGACTTATCCGGCCCAATCAGCCACGCCCTCCGCCGCGATAGCGACGGCGCCATTCTTCACGCTGCCGACGTCGTCGGTGACGTTGTGCAACCTGGAGAACGTCTGGTGCTCCAGCCGAGCGTGGAGGCGGGTTGCGGATTTTGACGCCGTGGAATCGTTTCCCCGGCGGAATCGGCGATTCCGCCGGGGTTTTGACGCATCGCGGCCCCGTTTTGTCAGGAAGTTCTCTATGCTCGACCATCACCATGAATACGTGCTGGAACTATGGCACAAGGCGCCCGGCGGCCTTCTCGGGCGCGTTCCCATCAAGGTCGATTGGGTCCCCGTTTACGAAGCATTGATCCTCGACCTGCTGCGCCGCGGCATTATCCAGCAGCCGGGCGGATTGCCGCCCATGACGGTCGAACCGATCTGGGAGGAGCGCACCGGACCGCCCGCCATAATCGGTTTTCGCGCCGTTTTGACCGCCGCGGGCGCCGACGCTTCCCGGATTTTCGCGACAACCTACTTCAGATCGCAGGCGCAAGCTGCCGCCCGCCGTTTCATCGACTCAGGCGAGCTGAAGCAAGGAGAAGAATTCGAGTATTGCGTGCTGGCCATTCCCCGCCAGCCCGGGGCGCAGGCGCCGCCACGCTTTTCGCTCACCCAGCGGGAAATTCCCCTGCCGATCAAACCGGCGAGCCTCGAACGCCTCATGGGCAAAGCGCTCCTCTTCGGCACGGAAAATGCCCATGACCTCCCCGTATTCTTCCATTGGCGCGTCCTCGAGGAGGCTTCGATCCTGACGCGCAAGGCCGGCGCCATGGAAACCGGAGGCGTCCTCATCGGCCACGTTTGCCGTGACGCCGATCTCCCCGAACTTTTTCTCGAAATCACCGCGCTGATCCCAGCACGGGCGAAGGGGGAATTGACCCGCCTTTCCTTCACCCCGGACACCTGGACGGACGTGCAGGCCGCCGTCGATCGCAGAAATCGCGACGAAATCTGGCTCGGTTGGTTTCACAGCCACAGCTTTTATCACCAGCGCCAGGACAAAACCGAAGCCCAGGACGCATCCGCCCGACCGGCCGCCACGCCCTTCCTCAGCGACGACGACCGGCGACTTCACAGAATTTGCTTCGCAAGGGCCTATGGAATCGCTCTGCTGGTCACGGATTCCCCTCACAGCGGTATGTCGTGGACGACGTTCGGCTGGCGTCTTGGAAGTTTAGCCCGCCGTGCCTTCCACGTCATTCACGCGCCTCTTCCCGAAGGATTTGAAACACAAGGAGTAAACAATGAAGCGAACCGAGAACCCATCGCTCAATGATCTGGCCGCCAAACTGACCGCCATCGGCGAAGGCGCCCCTGATCTGGCGCAAAAACTGCAATTCCTCCATACTGCTCTGCATTTGCCCCCCGACGCCGCCGACGCCGTCTTTATCGAGCTTCTCAAGACCTTCGATCGATTGGCCTGCGGCCTGCAACGTGCCGGCGCTCACACCGCCGAACTGCGCCAAAAAATCGACGAGCTCGTCGGCAAGCTCTGGTATCCGGCGATCTTCATGGGCCACCTGGGCAATCCTTCCGAACGTCGCGTCCTCGTCCAGATCGGCAATACGCTGCGCGTCGTTGGCGTCGCCGGCGAAGTGCCCGTCGAGTCCCTGGCCAAGGGTTGCGAAGTGATGCTGAACCAGCATCAAACCGCCGTGGTGGCCGGGAGCGCCCGCGGTTTGCCGCGGACCGGCGAAATCGGCACCGTCGTCGAGAAAACTCCACATGGTTCGCTCATCCTGCGCAGTCACGAGGAGGAAGTCGAAGTGGAATTGGCGGCGTCGTTGGAAAACGTGGCGCTGGCGCCCGGTGACCGCGTGCGCTGGAGTTCCTCGGCATGGATCGCCTTCGAAAGAATCGAGCAGGCGCAGAACCGGCGCTTCCTGCTCGGCGAAACCCCCGATGTCAGCCTCGACGCGGTGGGGGGGCAGCAGGAAAACCTCGACAGGCTGCTCACCGTCCTGTCCGCCGTTCTGGTCGCGCCCGACAAGGCGGCCGATTACGGAGTCACCGGCCGCTGCAGCGTCCTTCTCACCGGACCTCCGGGTTGTGGTAAGACGCTGATGGTGCGCGCAGTTGTCAGTTATCTCGCCAAAACAACCGGACGCCGCGCCAAGTTCTTTGTCGTCAAGCCGGGCGAGTGGGAAAGCTCCTTCGTCAGCGTTAGCGAACGAAACGTCAGGGACCTATTCTCGTCGCTGCGCGAAGCCGCCAAGGACGGCTCGCTGGTCGTCCTGTTTATCGATGAGATCGACAGCGTCGGCCGCCACCGCGGCCATTTCCAAGGCCAGTACGCGGATAAGACGCTTAATGCTCTCCTCGCTGAATTAGATGGCTTTACTGGGCGCGAAGGCGTTGCCGTCGTGGCCACCACAAATCGCAAGGACTTGATCGATAACGCGCTTTTGCAGAGGCTCAGCGATCAGGAGCTCAGCGTCCGTCCCCCCGATATCAACGCGGCAAAGTCGATCTTCTCCATCCATTTGCGCCCAGGAACGGTTCCGTTCAGCCCCAACGGCGATGCCGCGACGCTGACGCGCCAGGAGATCATCGAAACGGCGTTGTCGCGAATCTACAACCCCAATTCCTGCTATGCCGAACTCTGCCGGATCAAGTTCCGCGACGGCAAGACCCGCACGGTCTCCGCCAGGGATTTTGCATCAGGCAGGCTCATTGAACAAATTTGCCGCGCCAGCCGCTTCCTAGCCTACCAGCGGGAACTCCGCACCGGTCAGCGCGGTTTGCAGGTCTGCGACATGGAGGAAGCCGTCGCCGCGGCGATGGAGAAGGTGTCAACGGCACTGACCATCCACAGCGTTCGCAATCAGTTGCCCGACCTGCCCACGGACGTTGACGTGGTGGCCGTCGAGCGCCTGCTTCGCAAGGTGACGCGCCCGCATCGGTTCCTGAGCGCGAATGCGTGTTGCTTGCCGCAAGGAATTTCCCCCTCCCCATGTACTCAGGGGGAGGGTTGGGGTGGGGGTCGAACGTCGATTGGCCACGAAACCCCCACCCTGGCCCTCCCCCGGAGTACCAGGGGAGGGGAAGAAGACGGCTCGCAGAATGTGTCACGCACCCCCTGAGCACACAGGTCGCCTGAAGGCGAATCGAATTTCAGTTCAAAGGTGAAACATGTCCGATTTTCACGCCGACGCCGATGATCGCGTCGTGCCCAAAGTCACGGGCGCCGACATAGAGCTGGGCAACATGATCGTGGGCGGTCCCACGGACCGCACCGGCGGCGCCGCTGGTGACGCGGCCCGCGCCCTGCTTGACGAAATCCCCGGATTCAGCCGCGCCTCGGCGCGAAGTTATTACGCGCCATCCTATGCCGACAGCGCGTGGCCGCCGCAGGCCGGAGGCTTGTACGCCAACACTTTCATCCAAGACCGCGACGGCGGGTACGCCGGCCAAGAATCCGGGTATCAGGAATACGCACAGGACCGCGGCCGAAAATTCCTCCCCGCTAATGGTGGATGCGCATATATCGACCTCGATCACCTGGAAATTTGCCTCCCGGAAGTAATGGGCGTTTTTGATCACCTTGCCGCGTTCGGCGCCATGTTGCGGATTGCCCGCGAGGCGATGGTCCGCGCCAACGACCGCATGCCCGCCGGCCGCACCATCAAGGTCCTCGTGAACAACAGCAATGGCCATGGGAACAGCTATGGGTCCCATTTGAACCTCCTGACCACCAGACGGTGCTGGAACAACGTCTTCAACCGGCGGGTGCAGTATCTCCTCTTCCTCGCCTCCTATCAGTGCGCCAGCATTGTTCTGACGGGCGCAGGAAAAGTTGGATCGGAAATCCTCGGCCGGCCGGCCCGCTATCAGATCGCGGCGCGGGCGGATTTCTTCGAGGTGCTCACCGGTCCACAAACGACTTTCCATCGGCCGATATGCAATTCCCGTGACGAGGCCCTCGCCGGCGCACCCGGCGTCGGCCGCGGGGATGATCGGCTGGCCCGTCTCCATTCCATCTTTTTCGACAACACGCTCTGCCAAACCTCCACCCTTCTCAAAGTCGGAATGACCCAGATCGTCCTGTCCATGATCGAGCAGGAACAGGTCCCGGCCCAGTTCCTGCTGGACGATCCGGTTGATTCCCTGCATCGGTGGAGTCGAGATCCCGACTTGAAGACGAAGAACCGTCTGATCGACGGCTCCGAATACACCGCGGTCGAGCTGATGGATGCCATCTTCGAGAAGGCCAAGCGTTTTGTTGATGCCGGAAGGGCCGATGGGCTTGTGAGCGATGTCGGCCGGATCATGGAGATCTGGGGCGAGTGTCTGGCCAGGCTGCGTCAGCGCGATTTCGGCTATCTCGCCGGGCGCATCGACTGGGTCGCCAAATTGTCCCTTCTCGAACGCACCGCCGCCAAACGCCGGCTCAGTTGGGAATCGCCGGCAATGAAATATCTCGACCATTTATACTCGTCCCTCGATCCCGGCGAGGGCTTGTATTGGGCCTTGGAGCGGGCCGGGGCCGTCGAGAAACTCGTCACCGACGGTCACATCGAGCGCTTCATGCACGAGCCCCCCGACGACACCCGCGCCTGGCTGCGGGCGTACGTACTCCGGCATGCCGAGTCCGGCCTGCTGGATGACGTGGATTGGGACATGGTCCGGATACGCGAGAAGAGCGTCTCCCCATCCGGTTGGACGTCCTACCTCTATCCCGAGCTCTGGATGGCCAGCCCCTTGCGATTCACCCGCCGCCAGTGCGAGCAAATCCTCCACACGGCGCCCTCGTTCATCGACGGCTTGCGCGCATTGGGCTTGGGACGCGAGGTCGCCTTCTCTTCCACGCCGGGATCGACCAGCGCGGCAATCGTTCAACGTAAACAAACCACGCCGGCTGTGCCCGGCCAACCTTTCACAGGAGATTGATTATGGAAACCCAACTGACTCTGCATCCGGCCGTGCGGCAAAACGATTTCTCCGGTCCTTCAACTCCATCGGAAGAACTGTCGGAAATCCAGGCCAGTTGCCGGCGCCTGGCCGATGCCGCCGATGCCGAAATCGAACGGGCGCTCCACGGCGGCGGTCTGGACGCCGAGGAGTTCCTCAGATCGGCGCAGCAACTGCGCGGAGGACAGTAGCATGCCCGCCACCCATCTCATGGGCTTCGAGCAGGAAATGGCGTTGTGCGCCACCAGGCGCGGCGCCGGCCCCGACCTTGAAATGCTCCTGAACAAGCTCAACGCCATTGCCGAGGAATCCCTGGTCCACCTCCGCGGCCTCGGCGAAGGAGGGATTTTTCTCGCCAATGGCGGCCGTCTCTACGTCGATTGCCAGAAATATGAATATGCCGGCCCGGAATGCACCGCTCCCGATGAGATCGTCAAATATCTTCTCGCCGGTGAACGCATCCTCGCCGCTCTGGCAAGCGAACTTGCGCGAAGAGTCGGCGTGGACGATGCCGCCCTCTATCGTTGCAACGTCGATTACACCGGCGCTTCGACCTGGGGCGCGCACGAGAGCTATCTGACGCGCTCCGAACCGTCGAAACTCGCCGCCGACCTCATCCCCTTTCTCGTCGCCAGGGTCGTCACCGCCGGCGCCGGTGGATTTCGGCCGCTTACCCAGACCGGATGCTCTTTCACCCTCTCTCCACGCGCCTGGCACATCTGCGTTCCCGCGTCGGAATCCAGCACCGGCGATCATGCGCGGGGAATCTTTCATATCAAGGATCAAACCCTCTCCTCCAAAGGCTATCACCGGCTTCACGTCCTGGTGGGCGATGCGCTCTGTAGCCAAATGCAAAACTGGCTGAAATTCGCCGCCACCTCGATTGTCGTCGCCATGGCCGATGCCGGGCTCCATCCCGGACGCCAGGTCACGCTCTGCGATCCGGTCGAGGCCCTCCGCGACTTCGCCTCCGATCCAACCTGCAAGGTGAAAGCCAGAACGAATTCAGGCCGCGCAATGAGCGCCGGCGATATCCAGCGCCATTATCTCGAACTGGCGCGGCTTCACGTCCACGCGCACTGGATGCCCTCATGGGCCCCCGAAGCAGTCGCAAAATGGGACGACGTGCTCCACCGCCTTGACGGCGCACCCGACAGCGTGGCGACCTGTTTGGACTGGGGAATCAAGCACCGCGTCTTCCAATCCCATATCGAAAAAAATGGTTTTAACCCGCGGCTGCTGCGCCACTGGACGCACCTGACCGACTTGCTTCGCCGTTGCATCGATTGCGGAGGGCAAAGCCCTGTCCGCTCCGTGCCGGGTGTGCCGAACAAGCCCGACCAATTCGCCGATTTTGTGCTGGATCGACGCGGACCGTTGGGCAAAATCGTCGCCCATCTCACGCGCCACCTGCCCTCCCGCGACATGGAATGGGACCAGTTGCAGCCCTATCTCAAATTGAGATCGGAACTCTTCGCACTCGATTTCAAATTCGGGCGGCTCGGCGACAAGGGAATCTTCAATTGCCTCGATCGCACCGGCGTTCTCGACCATCGCCTCGCCGGCATCGACGACGCCCAGATCGATTATGCCGCCGCCAACCCGCCCCCTCTGGGACGCGCCAAGCTCCGAGGCGATGCGATCCGCCGGCTCCACAAAAAAGCCAAGAGTGATGCCTCCAACTGGATGACCGTTTACGACAGCAGCAGGGGCATGGTCTTGAATTTGAGCAATCCGTTCGCGGCCGAGGAAGTTTGGTCCAAGAAGACAAAGCAAAATCTCGGGGACGATTTCCCCTTTTGACCGGGCCCGCGAACCAGTTTAGACGGAGACGCCGCTATGAGATCGGCAACATCATCGCACTGCGTCGCCAAGGACGCGCCCCAGCACGCCGCCTCCTCGCCGTCAGCATGCGTGCTCGATCTATGGGATCAGGGCATGGACCGGCACGATTCCTGCGCCGCCGCGCTGGCCCGGCTCATCGTCGCCCAACCGGAACGCGTCGTCGCCTTTGCCGATCCGGCCGTCGCCGAAAGCTGCCTTCGCGCGGAACTCAAACAGGATTTGGCCACCGCCAAGCCGTCGAATGTCCCCTTTTGGCTTTCGGCGATCGCCCAGTTTCTGGACTGGCAGGGGCGCGCCGGCGAGGCCGTTGAACTCTATCGCCAAACGCTCGACGTTCTCAAGACCGCTCGCGGTCCCGATCACGCCGAGACCTGCGTCGTCGCCAATGAATTGGGCCGGCTTCTTCGCCGTTTGGGAAGAGAAAGGGAGGCCTGTCTGATCGGTCATGAATTGCGCGTCGGGCCTCTGCTGACCAGGACCGACCAGGGCAGCCTGTCTGCCCTTCGCGACGCCGCATACGAAGCGTTCTCAGCCGGATGTTTCGCCGAAGCCCAGGCCATTTGCCGGCATCTGTTGGTCCGCAACTTCGACCCCGTCTCAACGCATTGCCACCTGGCGCGCGCCCTGCTCGCTCAGGGGCGCGACGCCGACGCCGCCGCGGAAGTGAACGTCGCCTGGCAGTGCCGCCCCGGAGCCGAGTCTTACGTCATCGCCCGAGTCCTTTTCCTCCAGGCGCTGCTCGCCACCCTCGCCGCTCAGGACGCCCAAACGCCCCTCACAATGCTCAAGGAGCTCCTCCAGCAAAACCCGCGGGCAACGCATTCCTGGCTTATGAAGCCCGTTCTGGACCTGCTTCAACCGCGGTTGACTCCCCAATCTCACGAATTCTTCACCCGGTTGGCGGGAGAAATGTCCGGCAGTTCGACCGAATGAACGTCTTCCATGAGCAAGCCCATGTCACCCGAATCGCTACTCACCGAATTGCGCGGCCGCGGCATTCGCGTCGAGCATCCCGACGGCGATACCGTCATTCTCCGCCAATTGCCCCTCCGCGGATTCAACAAGCCCGCCACCAATCTCCTTCTCAAGCGGCCGGGCGCCGATCGCCAGTTCGTCGCCCTTGTCGATCAGGACTTGGAATATCTCGGCTCCGAAAATTCCATCAAGGCCGCCTTCGCCCAGGCGCCGGTGCAGGGCGGATGGCGCCCCCTGGTCGTCGAGGTAAGCCCGGAGCTTGATGTCGCCATCGGCCGGGCCTTGCGCATCATCGGCTTCCCCTTCTCGCCCCCGCGCGATCCACCCGCCCGCAAATCCGCGCCGCGCGCGGCCGCCGGCCGGCTCCTTTCACGCTTCGGCCGCCCGATCTCCCGCGATGAATCTCACTCGACCATCGGCAGGCAAGAGCAGATCGAACAGATTCTCTCCTGCCTGCGCCGGCGCGATCCCTGCCTGCCGTTGATCCTCGGCCCATCCGGCGCCGGCAAGACCAACCTCCTGTTGGGCCTGTCGCGCTCCTCGCCCGCCGCCATCATCAACCTCGACCTCATCGGCTTCGTTTCCTCCATCCCCGCTCAAGAGCGATCCAGATATTTCGGCGAACTGCTGAGCGAACTGATCGAGTCCGAGGCTATCGCGGCAATCGAGCACGTCGAACTGGCCTGCCACGAAATCCACTGCGGCCCGTTACTCCTGAGCCAGTCGCTGGATCGGGGCGCTCGCCTGATCGGAACGACCACCCGCTTCTGGCTGCGGCATTTCAAGGCCGATCCGCTGGCGCGACGCGTTCATCTCGTGGAATTGACCGCCCTGACGCAGGAAGAGCTGGTTGCAATTCTGCTGGAGAAACGCCGGTATTATGCGGTCGAAATCGACGCCCTCTGTGCCAACGTCGCCGTGAGGGCGTCCAGCGCCCTGCCCGGCGAATATCCCGCCAAGGCGATTTCCCTGTTGGACGCCGCCGCCGCCCGGGCCGCCCTGAGCGGGGCCAAGGTGCTCGGTCCCGACGACATCTACGCCGCCGCCGACCGGGTCCGGCCGATCACCGACCCGGAGGAATCGGACTAACCGCCATGCCCGATACAGACCAGCAGACTCTCGACTACGCCATAAAACTTCGCGAAGCGGGGCATCTCGATGAGTCGCGCTGCATTCTGGAGAGTCTGGTTGCCCAGCGGACTCGTGCTCATGGACGCAAGGAATTCGACACCCAATGCGCGATCAGTCAGTTGGGCAGAACCCTGCGAGCGATGGGCCGCGCCGACGAAGCCGCGGCGTTGCATTGGGAGGTCCTGGCAACGCGCCTGGAGATATATGGCCGCCGTAGCGAGTTCACCATCAACAGCGCCGGTATCCTCTCCGAGACGCTCCGAAATTCCCTGCACGACCATTACATGGCCGCCGCCGTCGAAAACTGGTCCGCCGGACCGGAATCCCCCCGCGAAACGATTGGCGTTGGAGCGCCGCTGACCGGCGACCAACTCCAACAGGCAATTCGCGATCGCCAAGCCGCACACAGCCAAAACATCGCCAGATTAGTTGACGAGTATTTGCAACGCCCCTCAAGCGAGCGACATCGCGAGCGATCAGGAATAGCGCGGTAAGGCCCCCGAATGAGGCGACTTCCTGGCATCTTTCGCCGACAAAACGTCCTGCCGCGACAAAGCGCCAGCCCGCGATATCCATGAACCCTTCAGGGTTTCAAAAGCTCCGTACGGTAGCTTAAGAACTGGCTGCGTACCGCATCCCCGTTTCACTTTCTGAGGCGATCATGATGAGGAAGAAGCTGGAAATACGCGCGCCACGGAGCGCCTGCGCCAGCGTCTGACGGCAATATATGCCAGCGAGGTCAAACAAAACACCGGCATTAGAATTTGAATCCATCGGGCGGTTGAGACGCTAATGCCAATGCCGGTGAACAAGGCGACATAGGCCGCCACGCACATCGGGCATTTGGGCATCAACACCAGTAGGGTGGTGGGGAAAAGCCATTGAATACCTCGCCACGCGCGGCGAAGAAGACCGGGTGGTCGTTTGCCGTCGCTTGGATTTAGCCGAGCTGGGTTTGGTGCGGGGTCGAGATTGCAGAATGGGCAATTGCTCATGAGTGCTGTGCTCCGCTGTCTTTCCCGTATTCATCGTGGCGGCGCCACCAAGCGCCTGGCTTGGTCCGCGGACCGCCGGCGGGGGAGTCTTGCCATTCCTCCTGCCGGCCCAGTGGGGTCAGGTCAAGGAATGTCCAGATGTTCAGCCCCTCGACCCCGCGGCCGTCGGTGAAATACGTGCGAAAGACATCCTTGTCATCGTGGATGAAGACGCTCAGGCCGTAGTAATTGTCGGTGGCCAAGCCCAAGTCCGCATTGAAGTTGGTGCCATCCCAGGAGTACCAGGGATACGTCCAGCCCATCCGCTTCTTGAATTTCTCAATATTCTCCAAAGGCGCGCGGGAAACCAGGCAGAAGGAAGTATCGCGCGCATGGAAATGCGCCAGGTGGCCGAATTGGTCCGTCACCATCGAGCACCCCACGCATCCCGCATCCGGCCAACCCCCGACCGTGGGAGCGAACATGAAGTGATAAAGAATGAGCTGCCGCCGGCCTTCGAATAAATCGAGCAGGCTCATTTTGCCCTTCGGTCCGGCAAAGGTGTATTTCTTATCGATCCTCACCATCGGCAGCCGCCGGCGCTCGGCGGCCAGCGCATCGCGCGCACGCGTTGCCGCCTTTTCCTTGATCAGAAGGGCGTCGCGCGCCTTCTGCCATCCGGCCGGATCCACGACTTTCGGAAATTTGATCGCGTTTTCGCTTGTTGCGTTCATAAATCGACTCCTGCTTGTTTTTCTGTCGCGCTCGGAATGGTCGAATCGGCGACGTTCACTTCCGCATCGACGGCGTATGAGTTATGCCTACCAGCAGACCTTCCGGTCCCAACAGCCGCGTGACAACTTGGCCCCAGGGTTCCTTTCGCATCGCAATCAGCAGTTTGTAGCCCTGCGACCTCAGCTCCGCGGTGGCTCTTTCAATATTCCCTACGTCAAATTCGATCCACGCTTGTGGCACGGGAAGATTGTCAGGCCATTGAACCGTGCCAAAGCAGGACTCGGCGGCCTGCGCCAACGGCCACAGGGCAAAATGCTTCACGCCTTCCAGCCCGCCTGTATGCAGATAGCCGTTGGCGTCTTCTTTGAACGGCAGCCCCAATTTTTCCGAATAGAACTTGCGGCTTGCGGCCGGGTCGCGAACGATCGGGCCAAAACCGGCGACGAATAGCACGTCGATGTTCTTCGGCGTTTTCATAGGCAGACCTCGGATTGCGCGCGTCGCGCCGTATCACCCGCTTCACGTCACCGAGAAAACCTCATAGGGAAGCCTTTTTTCGAGACCCTTTTTCTTTCTGGTTGGGCTGTCCTTTACCTGTGGTAATCAAGCTCCGTAAACTACCGTTTATATAAGAGCCCCATGCGTTTGAGCAGATATCGAAACACTCATGTTCGGGAACTAAACCCAGGTGAGCGAAGCGGAGTTCGGTCTTGTTGCCCTTTTTCGAGACTTCAAAAGTAATGTTTGTGCCCTTCCACTCGCTTTTGTCCTTGGTAAAATTAAAGTGGTTCTCCAAAACAAGCCAAACGACTTTTTTGTCGGGAATGACTTCTATTAATTTCATCTTGCAATGATGAACGTCTGCGAAGCGATATGTAAACTCATCACCGAGTTTGTCGGTGCTACCCTCAATTTCTTCTGACCACCATCCACGAACATTATTGATGGCAGCGAAGACTTCTTCCGACGTCTGGTCTACCAAAAAAGTAGTGGTGAAATTTTGATCTTTCATGATTCTTTCCAGTTTCGCGGTTTGAGGATGCTTATGACTTAACGGGCTCTGCTTGTACGAGCGCCGCAAACTGACGCTCCAGCGCCTTGACCGCACTGCCGCGCCAGCCCTCCGCCACGGACTCTGACATGGGATCAGGGAAGATTTCCTCCTCCCCTTTCTCCACTCCGTCCAAGATGGCCCGCGCAACGGACTCCGGAGAGGCCTTCGGTATGTCCAGGTTTCGTGTCATGTCCGTGTCCACGGGGCCGGGAAGGACCCTATGGACGCTGACACCCCGTCCGGCCAAAAGAGTGCGCAGCGACTGCGACAGGGAGAACGCGGCCGCCTTTGACACGGAGTAAGCCGGACTGAACGGCACGGCGGCAAGGGACGACAACGACAGAACGTTGACAATGGCTCCCCGCGACCGAGTCAGCAACGGCAGGAAAGCCTGCGTCACGTCATACGGGCCGAAGAGGTTGACTGCCAGCTGCTGTTCAAGCACACGACGATCGCTGAGGTCATCGAAAGGCGATACGCCGGCATTGTTGATGAGTATATCGAGAGATTCGACCCTCTCGACAGCTCCTTGAATCTGCGCCGCGTTGGTCACATCCAAGGTCAGGGGCGTGACGCGCCCATCCGAGTGGGCCAAGGGCCGGCGCGTACCGGCATACACCCGCTTCACGCCTCTCCTCAACGCTTCCTCGACCAGCGCCCTTCCTATACCGCGATTGGCTCCGGTCACCAGAACTGTTTTGTTGGCGATTGTCATAAAAGCTCCTATCCAAATGAATCCCGGCTGTCCGCGTACGATGGAAGCCATTTAATGTTCTTCATAATAGGTGCGCGGGAACCACTTCTAACCGCGCTTCTTCTCCGCAGTCGTCCGAATCTCGTCCAGCATCTCTCCCCACCCTTTGCTCACACCTTCTTCGAGTCCGGGTTCGATCAGACCCATGGCCCGGTGCGTGAATTTCAGCAGCGTGCCGCCGGGCTGTTCCGTGAGCCGGTACTGCACGTGCGAGATCGCCGGGTAGGACATCATCGTCGGGCCAACCAGTTCCAGTAGTTTTGGCGGTTTGATCACCTGGACATGACCCCACAGGTGCCCGGTGTTGTTGCCCAGGTCGCGGAACCAGCGCCCACCGGGCCAGGGCTCCAGCTTCATGTTCATTTCCTTCAAGGGGCCATGCGGCTCCAGCACGGTTTGGAAGACCACGTCCGCCGGGGCGGCTATCAGCACCTCTTTGACGACGTGCAGGAATTTGATTTCTTCAACGACCATGACTTTGCTCCTCTAAATGGGGTTGGTGTTTCGATGCAGAGCGATCGTGTGCGGCAAGTTGTTTCGCTTTTAGTTCGGCGGCTTCCTTGATGCCGGCCAGTTGGTCGGTCCAGAAACGCTCGAAATTTTGAATCCAGTCGTGCATGGGTTTGAGCTCCTTCGGGTTCAGCCGATACAACCGGCGTTGCCCGGCCTTGTGAACGGCAACCACACCCACCTTTCGCAGCACACCCAAGTGCTTCGAAACCGCCGGCTGGGCAAGACCGAGTTTGAGCACCAGTTCACTCACATCGCGCTCGGCCCCCAGGGCGAGCAAATCCACAATCTCCCTCCGGCGGGGTTCGGCGATGGCGTTGAAAACATCGGAGGTTGTTGCTGCCCGAGCCATGATGCAAGTATATTCCGATATGGGAATATGTCAAGTGAAAAAAAACAGATGGCTTCGAAACCATCTCAAATCGGTTCGAGCCTTCGCCATAACTTCACAATACTCCTTCGGTTATCCGGGAACGTTGTCGACCAATGATCCGTCGTAACTGACTGAGCCAAAACGATATAGGCACGCAATGCAGTCAGGGAGAGATTGGTCTCTGGAATTGGAGTGACCGGATTTGAACTCACGCAGCCCACGATGAGGTGCCAGACTGCCGGGCGATAATCCCGCACGCGGCATCCGAGCAAGCCCCGCCATAAGAATCACCGCCCCATCAGCGCCTTCAGGCTCGCCCGCCAAGCCTTGCTGACGCTTGCTCGCGATTTGTCCTGAACTTCATCATCCGCCTTGCGGCTGACGAGTTTCATCACCATCGTCCCAAGCCCCGAATCGGCCAGCGGGCGGAACATCAGGTTCTTCGCGGCCAGTTCGGCTACGGCCAATTCACTGACCAACCCCACGCCAAGACCGGCCCGGACGTAATCCAGGATCGTCAGCCAGCCGCCGATTTCGATGCGGTATTCGATTCTGTTCGCCCAGCTTTGGCGGTGGATCAGCGGATCGAGAATCTTCCGGGTGTTGGAATCCGGCTCGGGGAGGATCAGGGGGAACTCGGCCAGGGTTGATAGCGGCAGCGGTTCGTGCCGCGAAAGTCTTTTGAATTTGGCGGACCACGGGCTGCTTTTGGCGCAGGCCAGGCCGTAACCGAATCGGCTGATGGTTTCGATGCGCAGGCGCGTGCCGCGGGCCAGTTCCTCGATCTCATCGTTGTCGCGGCTGATCAGGGCCATGTCGATGGCGCCGCCGGCGACGCCGGCGATGCGCTGCTCGGACCGCATCGTCGAAACGCGAATCTGCGCATCCGGATGATCTTTGCGGAAATCTTGCAATGCCCGGCGTATGAGGAACGACCCGGCCGTCTGCCCGCAGGCGAAACGCAGAACGCTGGTAGGCGCCGGCGGCGATTCGTTCGTGTAGCCATGCAGCTTGTGATACCGGAACAGCAGATCGTGAACGACCGGCAGAACCCGGCGCCCCTCATCCGTCAGCAGCCAGGTTTTTCCCACCCGACGCAGCCACGGGCGCTTGAGAATCCCGTTCACGTGTTGGAGGAACGCCAGCCGTTTGGACATGCTCGGCTGGTTGATGTCCAGCGCCCGCGCCGCCTGCGCCGCATCGCCGTCGAGCCGGATCACCGTCACGAACGTTTCCAGCAGATCGATCGAAAGCTGTGCCACCGGTCGCAAACTGATGTCCTCACGTTATGGGACGCGCCGCATGCCGTCGCGGCCAGAAATGACATCGGCGCACTTGGCGGCAATCCATCAGGAATGTGGATAAATCCAGCGGTCTCAACCGCATCGGGACCGCCCCTTTCCCGAACGCCGCCGTCTCACTTTCACAAATCCAAAGCCCTGGGAGCTTGCTCCCAGGGAAAGCGGATTTCACCCGGCGACTGCTATAATTCCGCCGTGAAATCCACCGTCGATGAAATCCGTGCCCGGTTCGATTCTGAAGTCGAGCGATTCTCAGTTCTGGAAACCGGCCAGACCGCCACGATGGACGCCCCGCTCGTGTTGGATTTGATCGCCGCCGCCGCCGCCGGGGTTACGCCGGCGGCCAAATCGCTGCTCGACGTCGGCTGCGGCGCGGGCAACTACACGCTGAAATTGCTTCAGCGTTTGCCCGATCTCAACGTCACCCTGATGGACCTCAGCCGGCCCATGCTGGACCGCGCCCATCTGCGCATTGCCCCCATCGCGCGCCGAAGCGTCAACCTGATCCAGTGCGACGTCCGCCAGGCCGAGTTGCCCGACCGACAATTCGACGTCATTTTCGCAGCCTGCGTTCTGCACCATCTCAGAACCGACGACGAATGGCGATCCGTTTTCGCCAAGTTTTACCGGGCGCTGGCCACCGGTGGATCGATCTGGATTTCCGATATGATTCTGCACACCCTTGCGCCCGTGCAGGCCGACATGTGGATGCGCTACGGCCAATACCTGGCGGACCTTAAAGGCCCGGAATACCGCGACTCCGTTTTCGCGTACATTGAGAAAGAGGACACGCCGCGCAGCCTGGTATTTCAACTCGATTTGCTTCGGGAGGTCGGCTTCACCAGGATTGAAGTGCTCCACAAGAACGCAATTATGGCCGCCTTCGGCGCGATTAAAGAATGAATCTGAACGCCCACGGCGCTGCCGTGGGTCCCCGCCCTAACTCTTCCCCTGCTCCGCCGCAACCTGCGTCAGGATCGTCAGCTTATTATCCTTCATCTGTGCCACGCCCCCCTCGATCCGAAAGAGTCTTTTTTGTCCCGATGCCAGGTCCAGCCGCAGCGGACCCTTGCCCAACTTGGCCAACAACGGCGCTCGGTCGGTCAGAATTCCCAGCAGCCCATCCGCCGCGGGGATGATCGCCTGCGTCAGCGATTCGTCCAGAACCTGTTGTTCCGGCGTCACAACCACACATGAAAACGCCATTCCGTGCTCCGATTTCCCATTTCTTTCGGGATCGGCAGTGTAAGTTGCCCGTCCCCCTCTGGTCAAACTTCCCGTACCCCCCAGGAATCCTTGCCAAACCATCCCATTGGTATATGATTGACCCATCAGTATTTGAGCACCGCGCGGCTTTGCGCGGTGTTTCGTATTTTTGGCCGGCGATCAATAGGAGTAGAGCCTCATGCAGTTTGTCAGTGCCCAGGAAAAAATCGCCCTCGAAAAAAAACGCGAGGAACTCTACAAGGCCCAGATCGACGCCCAGGACCGCATCCGCAAGGCCGCCAGCCTCGGCGATCTCTCTGAAAACGCCGAATATCACTTCGCCAAGGAGGAAAACCGCAACATCCAGCGACAACTGGCCGAGCTTGAAGCCAAAATCAAGAACGTCTCCGTTATCTCCAACGCCGCCGTTCCCGAGGACGTCGTCTTCATCGGCCACACCGTCAAACTCATGGACCTGGATGATGAAAGCGAAATATTGGTCCGCATCGTCGGCGAGGCCCAGCCCGCCGTCGGTGGAGACATCACCAACGTCAGCGCCAACAGCCCCATGGGCGAAGCCCTGATCAAGGCGCGCGTCGGCGATACGGTGAAGGTCAAGGCGCCGCGCGGCACCATGCAGTTCAAGATCCTGGAAGTTACCGATTAGTCCGCCGTCCGCCACGCCTTGCCACCTTAGCTCAGTTGGTAGAGCAGCAGTTTTGTAAACTGCGGGTCCCCAGTTCGAATCTGGGAGGTGGCTATATGCCATTTCGATTCTTGAACGCCCACGGCGCGGAAGGCGAAGCCTCCGCGGCTGCCGTGGGGTTCTCATTGCTTCTATTCCTTCCACCCGCCGCATTCGCCGCCGCCGATCCCGCCACCCAACCCGCAACCGCCCCCGCCTCCCTGCCCTCCGAGATCACCGTCGCCGCCGACGGCTCTGGAATGTTCACAACCGTCCAGCAGGCGGTCGATGCCATCCCCGCCTATCCCCATCAGACCTATGACATTCATATTTTACCTGGAATCTACAACCAGCAGGTCACCGTTCCCCGCATCAAGCCCCTGATCCGCTTCCGCGGCGACGATCCGGCGACCACCATCCTCACCTTCGCACTCGGCGCAACCATGCCCGGACCCGACGGCAAACCCATCGGCACTTTCGCCACGCCCAGCGTCCGTATCCTCGCCGATGATTTCGACGCCCAGAACATCACCTTCCGCAACACCTTCGGACCTCACGGACAGGCACTGGCCATCGAGATCGCCGGCGACCGCGTCGCCTTCGACAATTGCCGGTTCCTCGGTTGGCAGGACACCGTCTTCGCCGACAGCTCCGGCCGAAATTATTTCCATCACTGCTACGTCGAAGGCCACGTCGATTTCATCTTCGGAAAATCCACCGCCGTCTTCGACTCCTGCGAGATTCGCAGCCTGGGCAAGGGCTATCTCACCGCCGCTTCCACCCAGCCGCAGGCGCCCTTCGGTTACGTCTTCCTGCATTGCAATCTCACCGCCGATGCCGACGTCCCCGCCGCCTCGGTCTATCTCGGCCGCCCCTGGCGCCCATTCGGCGCCACCGCCTTCATCGATTGCCAAATAGGCCCGCACATCCGGCCCGAAGGTTGGTCCAACTGGAAAATCCCCGCCAACGAAAAGACCGCCCGCTACGCCGAATACGGCAACACCGGCCCCGGATCGGATAAGTCCGCCCGCGTATCCTGGGTACGTCAATTGAACTCCCAGGAGGTTTCGCAATACACGGTTGCCAACGTCCTCTGCGGCTCCGACGGCTGGCTACCCCCATTCTTTACCGGCGAATCCGCCCCCAGCGATCCGCGCCAATAAAAACCGCTCGGACAACCGCCCGCCTCGCCACCAAAATTGAGCCGGCCGGTCCTCCGGCCGATTGTATCCGCGACGAAAAGAGCTACGTCTCCTTTAATCAATCCCGCCAGTGTTTGATGAGTTCGATCCGCCGGATCGCGACAGCATTCACATCACGCTCAACCATCCGGACTTGAAACTGAAACTGTCGGAATCGACGGTGGCGCCCAACGCGGGCGCACCCGAACGTGAGCAATCGATTATTTTCGAAGGACAGATCAAGGCGGGTGAGGCCGTCGCGTTCGTGGGCACATTCACCGGCGCATCCGGGATTCAATATCATCATCTGGTTGTGTGGGAAGCGTTTCGAGCCGAGCACTGGGAAGTTTGGAGTTTTCAGGGGGGATCTTCCGGAATTCCATGCGATTGGTGGATTCGGAACGGTCCGGCGGCGATGAGGACGCTGGCGGACGTCGCGGTTGTGTGGGCTTCACGCGCCAAACACGCGGCGAACGACCCGCCCGCGGCGTATTCCGTGACGCTGGAAAACGGGGCGACAGTTAAGTTGCTCGGGCTGTGTCGGCCGGAACGATACAATTTTTGCTGGTGGGACGGCGCGGGAGATCCGATCGATGCGCCGATGCAGATTGGTTTATTGTCCGGCAACATCCGAACTCCGCCGCTTCGATATGGGATGGAGATTCACGGCGCGACGACCGAGCCGGATACGCCAGTGCCAGCCGATCCGCAACAGGCGCCATTTCAGTCGAGTTCGACGCTTTTCGCTCCGAGCGTCCCAGCGCCAGGGGAAATCAAGGTGGATATAGGGATCGGGCCGTGGAAACAGATTGGAGAATGCAATTCAGACAAGCCGCTCGTTGTGGACAGGATCACCTATACGATCACGCGGAAAGAACGCCAGGGGGATCATGAATTCTACGTGTTATACAAGCGCAGCGCGGAGAGAAATGACATTATGGCGCTGACGGCCATCAGCAATGACGGAAGCGAAGTCGGATCGAGGGAGGGACCGATTGTGAATAACGGTGTGAACGCCAAGACCGACTCGGCAACGTTCCGAAACCTTTCGATGGATCAGGTGAAAACGTTCCACCTTTGGTTGCGCACGGGGCACGTGGTCCGCTTTGCGGATTTCGCGACGTCGCCGAATGAGAAGCCGCCCGAATCCGTCACTCGTGAAGAGGTTTTGGCCGCCAGCGCGAAATTTCGGCCAGGAGGTCGGCCGTGAGGATTGCCGGTGCGCGAGAGGGCCGGGTGAACCGGGACGCGGCGTGAACCGGGACGCAGCCCAGTTTTTTTCTAGCTGTGTCCCGGTTCACGTACCCGGTTCACGTCCCGTCCCGGTTCACCTCCCTCCCGCCATCACCCGCGCCAGAAAATATTCTCAAAAAATCCGCCGAATTCCAAAAACACGGTCAATCCTTTCACCTCCCGGCTATAGAGATAGAGGGACCCGCATTTTTTGTTGCCTATCTGACGCCCGTTACCCCAGCCCGAATGCGGTCATCTCCGACACCGCCAATATGGCCGACCGCTGCTTTTTCAAGTGGGTCGTCCCGTCAACGTCAACAAAACCCCCCGTGGCACTATCGAAAACGGGGGTTTCGTAGACACCCCACCAGGGCCAATTCTGCAATCGTAGTTTTGCGATGACCTATAAAGCAAGAGAATGCAAACCGACCGCGGATTACACGGATTAACGCGGATGGGAAGGAAAAATGAATTCATTCGTTTCTGATCCGCGTTATCCGCGAAATCCGTGGTTCGACTCTTTTTCAAGCCGCGACAAAATGGCCGACCGATGCCTTTTCAAGTGGGTCGTCCCGTAGACGTAGACAAAACCCCCCGCCGCGCTGTCGAAAATAAGGGTCTTGTCACCACGGCGCCCAGGCGCACTCTGCGACCGTAGTTTTATGATGACCATTTTAAGGCTGTCCGCTGACAAACCCTGACCAATGGCCCACGTCCTCCCGTCACGGTAAAATCGTCGGCCCGTAAACGTTCATCCGGAATCTTATGCGTGATCGCCTGCAAATCATCGAGGGCTACGAATCGTTGCTGGCCGCCGGCCAGCCCGCCGCCGTGGCCACCGTTGTCTCGGTCCAAGGCTCTTCCTATCGCCTGCCCGGCGCCAGGATGCTCGTCGCCGGCGACAGCCGAACCTGGGGAACCGTCAGCGGCGGATGCCTCGAACGCGATGTCGCCCGCAGGGCACGAATGCTCATCCCCGAGCCAACCAAACCCATCATCGTCTGTTACGAAACCGACGACGAAGACGGCGGCCAGGAAACCGCCCGCCCCATCGCCGATCCCGGCCCATCCCTCGGCTGCGGCGGACGAATCGAAATCCTCATCCAGCGCGTCACCGGCATCGACCCCGGCCCGCTCGCCGCGTTCCACGCCGTCGTCCGCCGCCGAACCCGCGCCTCCCTGGCCACCGTCATCCGCGTCGGCTCCGCCGTCTCCGGCGCTCATCTTTTCCGTCTTGGCGATGATGAGCCTCTCGGCCAGATCGCGGACCCGAAATTGCATGGAGCCCTACTGGCCCACCTGCGCCGCGATCCGCCGGGCGATCGATCCTTCGAGATCCACCGCTGCGATCTCTCGCGCGGCGGATGGGCCGACGTGCTGATTGAGTGGTTGATCCCATCGCAAGCCCTCGCCGTTTTCGCCGATGGCCACGACGTGGCGCCCTTGGTCGATCTGGCCAAAGCGCTCGGCTGGCACGTGACGATCATCGGCTCCCGCCCGGTGGCCGGGCTTCGGCAAAGCTTTCCCACCGCCGATCAGTTGATCTGTTCCGCCGACGGCCCCGCCGCCGATGTACCCCTTGACGCCGCCGCCATTGTCATGGCCCACAATTTCCACCGCGACGCCGCGGCGTTGGCCGCGCTTTTACGCAATCCCCGCGGCTACGTCGGCGTTCTCGGCCCGCGCCGCCGCACCGCACGTCTGCTCGCCGCCGCCGGCTTCGCCGGCCACGAGCACCGCATCCATTCCCCCATCGGCCTCGACATCGGCGCCGACAACCCCGAGCAGATCGCCCTGGCCATCGTCGCCGAAGTCCAAGCCGTCGCCGCCGCCCGCCCCGGCGGCCTACTCTCCCTCCGACCCGGACCGATTCACCTCAACCGCCAACCCAGGCAGAACCTGGAACCGATTTAATTCATGCCCTCCATCGGCGCAATCATCCTCGCCGCCGGCGGCGGCTCACGCATGGGCCGGACCAAGCAGCTCCTGCGCATCGGCGGCCAATCCTTGCTTCGCCGCGCCGCCCGCGCCGCCCTCGACGCCGGCAGCCGGCCGGCCGTGGTCGTCACCGGCTCCGACGCCGATGCCGTTGCCGCCGACATCGCCGATCTGCCCGTGCAATCCGCGTTCAACCCCAACTGGTCCGCCGGCATCGGCACCAGCATCCGATGCGGTTTGTCCGCTGTTTTGGCCATCGATCCCTCCATCGCCGCAGTGATTGTCGCTCTCTGCGACCAACCCCGTCTTTCGCCGGAAATCCTTGGCGATTTGATCGCGGCCTGGTCCGCCTCCGGCAAGCCGATGGCCGCCTGCCGTTACGCCGGCACCGTCGGCCCGCCGTGTTGTTTTGATAAGTCGACGTTCGACGAGTTATCCCGCCTCGCCGATGCCGACGGCGCCAAGCGTTTGCTCCTGGCCGATCCCGCGTCGGTAACCACCATCCCCTGGCCCGCCGGCGCCGACGATCTGGATACTCCCGCCGATTGGCGGCGGTTTTGCCAAACCGATCCCCCTCCGTCAGAATCCCCGCAATGAAACCAGCCCGCGCCACAAGAGCAACCGCATTCCCAAACGAACCCCCTCCCGCTGTACTCAGGGGGAGGGTTGGGGTGGGGGTCGAACATCGATTGGCTCACGAAACCCCCACCCTGGCCCTCCCCCTGAGTACAGGGGGAGGGGAAAAAGAGCGCCATCCTCGAGAATGCAGTTGCCCTGCCCGCGCTATCCTGTTCCTTTTGCTATTCAGCGTGTTTCCCGTCGGCTGCGCCGAGCGCCGCGAACCGCGCATCGACCACCTGATTTCACAAATGACCCTGCAAGAGAAAGTCGCCATGGTCCACGCCGACACCAAGTTCTCCGCCGCGGGCGTCCCTCGCCTGGGCGTTCCCCGTCTCTGGATGAGCGACGGCCCGCACGGCGTCCGCGAGGAGATTCAGACCGACAGTTGGCGCCCCGCCGGCCGAACCGATGATTTTTCCACCGCAATGCCCGTGGACCTCTGCCTCGCCGCCACCTTTGATCCCGCCATCGCCCACGCCTACGGCGCCGTCATCGGACAGGAGGCCAAAGCACGCGGCAAGAACGTCATGCTCGGACCCAGCCTCAACATTCAGCGCACTCCCCTCGGCGGCCGCAATTTCGAATACATGGGCGAAGACCCTTTCCTCACCAGCCGGATGGCCGTCGGCTACATCCGCGGCGAACAGGCCCAGGGCGTCGCCTCCTGTGCCAAGCATTTCGCCGCCAACAATCAGGAGACCAACCGCGGCTCCATCGACGTCGAGATGGACGAACGCACCCTCCGCGAGATTTATCTCCCCGCCTTTCGCGCCGCCGTTCAGCAGGCCGGCGTCCTTTGCGTCATGGGCGCTTACAACCAGTTCCGCGGCCAACATTGCTGTCACAACGACTACCTGCTCAATAAAATCCTCAAGGGCGAATGGGGATTTACCGGCATGGTCATCTCAGATTGGGGCGGCGCCCACGACACGCGCCAGGCCGCTCTCAACGGCCTCGATTTGGAAATGGGAACCAACAAGCCCCACAGCCAGTATCATCTGGTCAATCCGTTTCTTGAGATCGACATGGAAATAGCAACCAACACGCCCTACAACCAATATTATCTGGCCGATCCGTTTCTTCAGCTCGTCACCAGCGGCCAGATTCCGGTCTCGGTTTTGGACGACAAGGTTCGCCGGCGCCTTCGCGTGATGCAGGCCATCGGATTGCTCGATCATCCCTCCACCGGCGGCTCCATCAATACCCCCCAGCACCAGACCACCGCCCGCCAGGTCGCCGAAGAGGGCATCGTTCTGCTGAAGAACGATCGCGATCTGCTTCCGCTGGACTCAAAAAAAATCTCCTCCATCGCGGTCATCGGCGAAAACGCGGTCCATCCGATGGCCCACGCCGGCGGCAGCGCGGAGATCAAGGCCTTCTACGAAATCACGCCCCTTCAGGGCATCCTCCAACGCGCCCCCAACGTCAACGTCACCTTCTCCATGGGCTACGCCCGCAAAGGCATGAATGACCAGACGATCGCCCGCGCCGTGCGCGCCGCTTCACAGGCCGACGTCGCCATCGTCGTCGCCGGGCTCCCCCATGACAGATTTCACGACGAAGAGGGCTCGGACCGAAAAGACCTCAAGCTCCCGTTCCGCCAGGATGAACTGATCCAAAAGATCGTCCAGGCCAACCCCCGCACCATCGTCGTTCTGATCGACGGTGGGGCGGTCGAGATGCCGTGGGTCGATCGGGCGCCGGCCATCGTGCAGGCCTGGTATCCCGGCATGGAAGGGGGCAACGCGCTGGCCGAAATCCTCTTCGGCGACATCAACCCCTCCGGCAAGCTTCCCTGCACTTTCCCCAGAAAGTTGAGCGATTCACCCGCCCATGCGATGGGCAATTTCCCCGGCCAACACGGCGTCGAGCATTACGCCGAAGGCCTGCTCGTTGGCTACCGCTGGTTCGACGCCAAGGCCATCCAGCCGCTCTTTCCCTTCGGATTCGGATTGTCCTACACGCGCTTCGACTACTCCAATCTGAGGCTCGTCGATCAGCATGGCCTGAACGGCAACGACGTGCTAGTTGAATGCGACATCGCCAACACCGGTTCTCGAACCGGCTCGGAAATCGTGCAGGTGTACGTCACCCAATCCCACCCCAGCCTTCCCCGCCCGCCCAAGGAGCTGAAGGGCTTCGCCAGAATCTCCCTCAAACCCGGCGAAAAGGGCATGGTTTCGATTCCCCTGGATTTCAGTTCATTTGCGTTTTACGACCCCGCCCGCGCCGCCTGGGTCGCCGAGAAAGATGACTACGCCATCGAAGTCGCCAGCTCCTCGCGCGACGTTCGTCTCACCGGCACGTGGACATTGCCCGAGTCAACGACGAAGAAATGATTCTGATCCCCATTATTCACCGCGAAGTGCGGCATGGCCGCAACCAGAAAATATTACCGCGAAGACGCCCAGCGCCGGCTGTGCCCGCAACCCAAAGAGTTTTACCACGAAGGCGCGAAGCTCGCGAAGTTGCGCGAAGCTGGGTCTAGGTCAGGCCATTACTTCTCTTGCTTCTCTGCGCCTTTGCCACGGAGGCGAAGCCTTCCGTGCCTCTGCGTGAGATCTTTCTTCAATGGATTTCAACTCGATTCGAGCCGAACTACAAGTAAGCGCGGCACCCCGGAAGCTGCGCGGTCTTGGAAAATCTTTGCGTGGCGACAAGATATTGCAGGATATCAACGAAGGGCGCGAAGTTACGCGAAGTTAAAATCAACTCTTATTCTCTTCTTCGCGTAACTTCGCGCCCTTCGCGTCTTCACGGTAACGCATTTGAAGATAGGCCATAGAGCGGGGATGCGGCCTGATCTTGGAAAATCTTGGCGTCTTCACGGTGAATAATCCGGGCTAACTTGGATTCAAGCCGACAGAACGTCCAGCAACTGCTTCAAATCCGTGCGCTGCGGATCGTCTGGGTTATTGCGGAGATACGCGTCCAGCCACACCCTCGCCGGCCGCGACATCCCGATCCGCGCCAGCACCAACGCCAAATCCCGTTGCAGGTGGCCCTGCTTTGGCCAGAGCAGCATTTCCATCTCCAGCATCGCCGCAACCTCGGCGTATTGGCTGTTCGATCCGAAGATGTGCAGAAGATTTTGCAGGATCCGCGTCAGCCAATGCCGATTCGACGCCGGCTTGAGCATGTCGTCGGTCCATTCCAGTTCCGGCCCGAACATTTCCTGCATCCGCGCGTGCGCCTCCTGGCGCGTCAGCACTCGGCCGCCGGAAAACGCGTCCACCAACAGGATCTGCTCCGGACGCTCCTCCACCGCCACCAGAAAATGGCCCGGAAGTCCCACGCCCCACGTCCGAAGGCCCAGCCGTTCGGCGACGATCTTGTAAACGAGGCTCAACGTAATCGGCAAGCCTCGCTTCGTCGTCAAAACGGCGGGCAAATAACTGTTTGCCGGATTGTAATAATCTTCCGTGTTCCCGATCAGCCCGCCGCTTTCAAACAGCACGTCGTGCAGATGCGCCAGGATCGCCTGTGTTTGCTGGCCCCGAACCCGCTTGCGAACCGCATCCACGTAATGCTGAATCTGCCGATCCACCCGCTGCGGATTCGCCTCCGGCATCTGGTGCATCGCGATTGCCACCGCGCCGTTCAGCAACGCGTCGGACGATTTCAGCGTCTCAACCTGTCGCCCAAGGAGATTGAATGCCTCCGGCGAACAGCATTGCGGTAACTCCGGACGGCTCATGAGGCGTCTCCGATAGTGGCCCAAGGCTTATATCGGACAGAACGGCATTTCCTCATGCATAATGGGGGCGGGTGCGTGTCGCTTGTTGAAAAGAATTTCCCCCTCCCCATGTACTCAGGGGGAGGGTCGGGGTGGGGGTCGAACGTCGATTGACCTCGGAAACCCCCCACCCTGACCCTCCCCCGGAGTACCAGGGGAGGGGAAGAAGAGGGCTTGCAGAATATGCCACGCACCCAATGGGGCCCACAGCGTCAAGTTGGCGGGGCGCCGCCGTTTTGAGATATGCTTTGACCAGCGGTTATGCCCAACAAGACCCACGAATTCCCACGCTCGCACCGCCTCAGCGGCAAGAACGCCTTCGCCGCCGTCTATGCCGCCGGCGCCAAGCAATCCCGCGGCCCGCTTGCTCTCTATTCCATGCCCAACGCTATTTCCCATTACCGCTGGGGCCTGAGCGTCTCACGCCGGGTCGGACCCGCCGTCCAACGCAATCGCGCCAAACGCATGCTCCGCGAATCCATCCGCCTCCTTCAGCGCGATTTCCCCGCCGCTTACGATGTCGTTATCGTCCTCCGCCCCCACCAGCCCATGACCCTCGCCGAATACCAGAAAAACCTCGCCGCCCTGATCGAACGCGCCCACGATCATTGGTCCTCCACTCCGCCTACAATGAAGTGAACCCATGCGATGGCTTCTCATCCACCTCGTAATTCTTTATCGCGCCACCCTGGGCCGATTCCTCGGCGGCCAATGCCGATACACCCCCTCGTGCAGCCAATACGCCATCGACGCCATCACCAAATACGGCCCCCTGCGCGGATCATTCAAAGCTCTCCGCCGCATGTCCCGCTGCCACCCCTGGGGCGGCCACGGCTACGATCCGGCGTGAACTGAAGGGGACACGACCCTTAATATTAAGGGTCGTGTCCCCTTCAGTTCCGGCCGTGTCCCATCGCTTGATCTGTGTATAATTACCTCGTGGACGAAAATGAGAAGCCTCCCATCTTGAATTACAATACCCCGACTAGCCCGTCACCTTACACATCACCCTTTCTCAAGTCGCCTCCGCGTGCCGCCTGGATTGGGGGCGGCATATTCTTATCTATCCTGGTTCTGATTTCGGTTTGCTTCCTGCTGCGAAGCATCGGACTCTGGTCCGATCATATGGCAATACTGGTTGCCGTCACCGTAGGTGTGCTGTTCATGTTGGCATGTACCATAATGACCACCACGGTATTCAGGGCGATTTTGAAGCACCTTTTGAAAAAATAGCCCCCGCGCCCAGTCTGGAACACCTTGATATCATTTACATCCTTTCTTACAAACAGAAAAAACGGGACAGGTCCAATTTCTGTCAACTCCCGGTAATTGGACCTGTCCCGTTTTTGTCTCAAGACGCCTGCGCTTCCGCTTCGTTGCCCATCGCCAGTTCGCGCATCTTCGGCAGCAGACCGAACTAAAAGGACCGAACTAAAAGTGACGCGAACCATTAATCGCTAAACCACCGTCGGCCCGGGATCCTATGATGCCCGAAACTGTGCCGCTCAAGGCCTCGTGTATGTTAACGCGATCAACGAACGGACCACAATAAATCTCCATCTAATCTCGTCGAGCCATGTAACGCAACGCCCCTTTATTACCGCAAGATCGGCGCTGGTCGGGATTCGCATGAGCAGTTCCGCGGATTTCGCGCATGGGCGCGGATAAGAGATGAATTCATCCGAGCTGCAATCCATCAAAATCTTCGCACGCCGCGCAAATTATCACCTCGGCGTATTTACCGCCCGCTTCGCTAGAGAACCTGAGGACGCGGAGAAATACGTTGTCGCCACAGATGCAGACCGATGGACGCAGATGAAAGGCGGAAGTTCCAAGTTGCAAGTTGCAAGCTAGCTTCGACGGCCACCAACTTGCCACTTGTCACTTGCAACTTGCAACTTCCATCCTATCTGTGTCCATCTGATTTTCATCTGGGGTCCCGCCGATTCAACGGCGGGTCCCGTGGCGATTATTCTCCTTTTTCTTCTCCGCGATCTCAGCGGTCTCCGCGGTTAAAAACTCACGTTTGAAACAAAAAATTGGTCGATTTGCGGGAAACACGCCCTAAACTTTCACCTTCCGGCTATAGATATAGAGGGCGGTGATTTTTCATCGCCGATCCGGTCGTCATCCCGGCCCAACTCGAACCGCGACAAGATGGCCGAGGGGTGCTTTTTCAACTATGGTCCCCCGTCAACGTCAACAAAACCCCCCGCGGCGCTGTCGAAAACGGGGGTTTTGTAGACGCCACCCCAGGGCCGATTCTGCAACAGTAGTCTTATGATGACCGATCACCCGGCAAATTCACAGTCGTCGCCAATGATACGGATTGCCCACTCCCGCTCCCCAGTTCTACTCTCACGCGCAGAGAGGGGGGTGGGGGGGCTAATGGGACATATCGGACACGAGCGGGACATTGTCAGACGCAAAATAAGAAAAATAGTCCCATTTTTGCGACACGCGAGATTGAGCGAATCGGGGATATGAATGCCAAATCGGATTGATCAAACGCTGCCCAAACCGTCGCCCAGCCGCGATTGCTCCTCGATAATCCGATCCACCAAGGAATGCACTTCCGCGTCCGGCGAAAAGGTTTTTTGCCTTTCCAATGCATGCTTGGCCGACATCACCAGCGTTTGTGTCAGATCATGCCGGCATTTCCATCGGCCGCCGACGGCTTGTCTCACCTTGGTGTTGTCGAACACGCAGCTCCAACTCTTGTCCGCAAGCAGCGATCCGGCCCATTTCGGCTCATAGCGAACCAGGGTGTCGCTGGCGACGTGGACCAGCTTCGGCTCCGGCGCGCCCAGGGCCGCGGCCATCTGGCGATAGATCGTGTCCCACGGATGCACCTCGTCGGTGGTGATATGAAACGCCTCGCCCATGGCCTTCGGATTGCCCAGCAATTTGGCGAACGCCCGGCCGAAATCCTCCGTCCTGGTCAATGCCCACAGGCTCGATCCGTCACCATGCACGATCACCGGCTTGCCGTGCAGCATCCGCCAGGCGATGTCGTCATCGCTAATGAAAGTCCCCGGCAGGCGCGTGCGAACGGTATGGCTCGGCCTCACCACCGTCACCGGCATCTTCCCGGCGCGGTGCAATTCCATCAGCCGATCCTCGATGGCAATTTTCTTCTGTGCATACTCCGGCGAATACGGGTTGCCCCGGGCGGACGATTCCGTGATCGGCAATTTTGCCGGCGGCCGCTGATAGACCATCGCCGTCGAGATGAACACAAACTGTCCCACGTTCCCCGCGAAGGCCCGGACGTCCCGCTCGCATTGGTCCAGGCCGAAGCTTCGGAATTGGCAGACCGCGTCCCACTTTTGGCTCGCGACCGATTGATATTTCGATTCATCGGCCAGATCCCCCTGGATATGCGCCGCCCCCTTCGGCAGCGGCACGCCGCTCGTGCCACGGTTGTAAACGCTGATTTGGTGCCCCATTTTCAACCCGGCCTGGATGCAGCCGTAGGAAACTTCGCCCGTCCCGCCGATATAAAGGATCTTCATGGCCATGCCGTCGTTATAGCCGATTTTGCTTCCGGATGAAGCAAAATGCGAGTTGCAAGTTGTTAGTGCAAGTTCTTAACTCACAACTTGCACTTGAAACTTGCAACTTCCGAACTTCCCTCTTTGCAAATTCCCTAAAAACAGTGAAAATGCGAACCAAGTGAGCGCATCAACGATCCACATGGCGGCCGCGGCCGCCGACGGCTTGGCCAACGCGCAGGGTCAGACCCGCCGGCTGGCGCAAACCCACTATGAAAACTTCTCGGTTGTTTCCCTGCTGCTTCCCCGTCATCTGCGCCAGGATTTCAGCAACGTCTACGCCTTTTGCCGAGTCGCCGACGATCTCGGCGACGAAACCGGCGACCGCGCCGAATCCCTGCGTCTTCTGGCCGATTTCCGCGCTCAGACCCTGGAATGCTTTGCCGGCCGGGCCAAAACCCCCGTGTTCGTCGCCTTGGCCCAGACCATTGGGCGCCACCAATTGCCCCCGCAGCCGTTTCTTGACCTCATCGACGCCTTTGAACAGGATCAGCGCGTCTTGCGATATCAAACCTACGACCAGCTTCTGGACTATTGCCGCCGCAGCGCCAATCCCGTCGGCCGGCTCGTCCTGCATCTGTGCGGATACCGCGACGAACAACGGCAGCGATTGTCCGACCAGACCTGCACCGCCCTGCAACTGGCGAATTTCTGGCAGGACGTCCGGCGCGACGTCCTCGACCGCGGCCGCATTTACCTTCCCCAAGAATCCATGGATCGCTTCGCCGTCACCGAGGGGCAAATTCTCCGCGGCGAATGCGACGACCATTTCCGCGCTCTGGTCCGCTTCGAGGTCGATCGCACCGCCGATTTGTTCGACCGCGGCGCGGCCCTGCTCCCCATGCTCAGACCCTCCGTCCGCATGCAGGTCGCCCTTTTCGGCAAGGGCGGCAGGGCGGTCCTGTCGGCCATCCGCCGGCAGAATTACGACACCCTTTCCCGAAGGCCCAGGCTCTCGAAATGGCAAAAGGGCGAACTGGTCTTTTCCACCCTCGCCGCGTTCGCCGGCCGTCTGTTGAGTGGAGGGCATGTCCTCCAAACCGGAGATCGCAGATGAGTCTCGCCACCGGTGCCACCGGACGCGCCGGCGCTACCCTGGCCGAATCCCGGGATTACTGCGCCGCCCTCACCAAACGCGAAGCCCGCAATTTCTATTACGGCCTGAAACTTCTCCCCCAGCGCAAGCGCGGCGCCATGTTCGCCCTCTACGCCTACATGCGCCTCGTCGACGACATCGCCGACGGACAGGACGGACAGACCCTTTCCCAACGCTCCGAAGCGCTGGACGCCTGGAACCAGGCCACCCAATCCGCCCTCGCCGGCCAGGTCCCGCGCGATGGCCAGCTCCTCTGGCCCGCCTTTGCCGACATGGTTCACGCCCACAACGTGCCGCATCACGTCTTTCAGGACGTGATCGCCGGCCAGCGCCAGGACCTTCAGTCACCCGTCTTTCAAACCTTCGAAGACCTCCGCGGATATTGTTATCGCGTCGCCGGCGTCGTCGGCGTCGCCAGCATCTACATCTGGGGTTTCCAGGGCGGGGCAGAAACCGAATCCCTCGCCATCGACCGCGGCATCGCCTTTCAGCTCACCAACGTCCTCCGCGATCTCCGCGAGGATTCCGATCGCGGCCGCTTTTACATCCCCCGCGACGAACTGATCTCCGCCGGCGTCGGCGAGGACCAACTCCGCTCCGCCGTCGCCGGCAACGGCTTCGAACCCATGATGCGGATGCAAATCGCCCGCGCCCGTGAATATTATCAGCGCTCCGCCCCTCTGGAATCGCTCATCAGCGCCGACTGCCGGCCCACCCTCACCGCCATGACCCAGATCTACCAGGGCATTCTGGAAAAAGTGGCCGCCGATCCCGCTTGCGTGCTCCGCCAACGCGTCTCCCTCTCGCCGATGGCCAAGTTCCGCATCGCCTGGCGAGCTTCACGCTGGAGGGCAAGCCCTCCAGGTTCGAGGTAGCCTCGATGCGAAAACGCATCGTTGTCGTGGGAGGTGGGCTGGCGGGCATGGCCGCCGCCGTCGCGCTTGAATCCGCCGGCAATAACGTCCGTCTCGTCGAAGCCCGCAAGACCCTCGGCGGACGCGCCGGCTCGTTCGAAGACCCCAAAAACGGCGAATTCCTCGACAATTGCCAGCACGTCCTGCTCGGCTGCTGCACCAACCTCCTCGACTTCTATCGCCGCATCGGCGTCTTGGATCTCATCCGCTGGGACGACACCATTCATTTTTTTGATTCCCACGGACGCCACCATCGCCTCTGGGCGATGCAAGGATTCCCGGCCCCGCTGCATCTCGCCGCCTCCGGCGTTCTGTTCGGCGCATTGACCTTTGCCGAGCGCTTGGCGCTTGGCCGTGCGATGCTGTCCATGCTCCGCCTGGGCGCCGGTGGCCGCGCCAAGCTCGGCGACGTTTCCTTTGGCCAATGGCTGGCCGATCACCACCAGCCCGACAGCCTCATCGACAAATTCTATGAACTGATTCTCGTCAGCGCCCTGAACGAACGGTGCCGCGACGCCAGCGCCGCTTGTGCCATCCAGGTATTCCAGGAAGGAATGCTGAGCCACCGATCGGCCTATCGCATGGGCACGCCGGATTGCCCGCTCGGGGAACTGTACGGCCGGCTCCCATGCCAAGACGTTCGCCTGGCGGCTCGAATGACCGCCATTCGTTTCGACGGATCGCGAGCCGTCGGCATCGAATTGGCGGGCGAATTTCTCCCCGCCGACGCCGTCGTTCTGGCCGTCAATTACCCCGCGCTGGACAAATGGATCCCCCCCGAATTGGCGGCCCGCGACAACCGATTTACCGGATTGAGCCGCTTGCAGAGCGTCCCCATCCTCGGCGCGCATCTTTGGTTCGACCGGCCGGTGATTTCAACCCCGCACGCCGCCCTCATCGGCGGGCCTTTGCAATGGCTCTTCCGCAAACCCCGAACCGACGGCAGCGCCGTTCACGGCGTCATCAGCGCCGCGCGCGATTGGCTTCAGCAAAACAACGAAGAATCACTCGATCTTTTCACCCAACAGATTCGCCGGACTTTCCCCGCCGCCCGCAACGCCAAACTCCTCCGCGGCTCCATCATCATCGAAAAACGCGCCACCTTCTCCCCGGCCCCGGGAATCGACCGTTTCCGCCCCGCACAATCTCCGCCGCCCGACGGCATCAGCGGTCTGTTCCTCGCCGGTGATTACACCCAAACCGGCTGGCCCGCCACCATGGAGGGCGCCGTCCGCAGCGGCTACCTCGCCGCCGGCGCCGTCCTCGGCCAACCCGAGGCCTTTCTCGTCCCCGATCTGGCCCCGCAATGGCCCGCAAGATTGATCGGATCAAGCATTGACCCCTGAAACGGCTATGATACGCTCCGATTTTTACACTCGAAGCGAGGTCATTCATGCCATTCACCCTTCAGATCGGCCGGCCGGCGCCGGATTTCAATCTTCCCGGCGTTGACGGCAAGAAATATTCCCTGGCCAACTTCAAGGACGCCAAGCTGCTTGTCGTCGTCTTTTCCTGCAACCACTGTCCGTACGTGGTCGGCAGCGAGGACCGCATCATCCGCTTCGCCAAGGATTATGCCGGCCGCGGCGTGAAATTGGTCGCCATCAATTCCAACGAAACCGTGGAACATCCCGGCGACTCTTTCGAGCACATGGTCACCCGCGCCAAGGAAAAGAAATTCCCCTTCCCGTATCTGCGCGATGAATCGCAGGAAGTGGCGTTGGCCTACGGCGCACTGCGGACGCCGCACTTTTACGTCTTCGACGCCCAGAGGAATCTGCGCTACACCGGCCGGATGGACGACAACCCCAAGATGGAGGCCCTGGCCAAGACCCACGAGCTGCGCGACGCCGTGGACGCGCTCCTGGCCGGCAAGAAGCCGCCCGTCGAGCAAACCAATCCCCTCGGCTGCAACGTGAAATGGAAGGGACAACCCGCGCACTGGATGCCGGCCGACGCCTGCGATCTGGTGTGATCAGAGCAGCGCCGGCTGCTCAACGGCGGCCCGGTTTTTGCGGCGCCGGTATGTCCGCTCAACCCGCGGCCGCCCGAACGCATCGGTCGCGGTCTTCACCTTGCTTTCCCGATCGGCCGCGAACAGCCCCTCCCGATTCGCCTCCGGCTGCTTCGCCTGTTTCAGCGCATGCTCCAGCCGTTTTCGCGCGAACGCCACGTATTGTTCGCTCTGGTCGATCCCGATGAAGTTCCGCCCCAGCAATGCCGCCGATACCACCGTCGTTCCGCTTCCGTTGAACGGATCGACCACCATGTCGCCGGGATTGCTGCTGGCGCGGATGATGCGGTCCAGCACGCCGATCGGCATCTGACATCCGTGCCAACCCTCGCGCTCCTTGAACGTGCCGCACACCCGGCTCACGTACCAGGTGTCGCCGTCCGGGGCGAAGAAATCCGCGGGGGCTTCCTGCGGACGCAGAACCCAAACGTCGTCCGGCAGCTTCCCCTTCGGATTGGCCCGGTGGTCGCCGTAGGTTGTCTGCCGAGCGCTGGCCACTCGCACCGCATCCGCATTGAACGTGAAATCCTTCTGGTCCTTCGTGAAATACAGAATGTGCGTATGGCTCTTGGCGTACATGCGCTTGGTCTGCTGCCCGAACGTGTAGTGCCACACGATCCAGTTCCGCAGATGAAATCCGATCTTCCGCCGCGCTATCACGCACAGGTCCGCCGCGTATTCATCCCCGATCGCCAGGTAAAACGACCCGTCCGGCCGAAGCGCCCGGTGTACCGCGCGCATCCAGTCCTCCGAAAACTTCAGATAGTCCTCCTGCTTCTGCTCGTCCTCGTAGCCGTGATACAGATACCCGATGTTGAACGGCGGATCGGCGAAAACGAGGTCGATCCACTCTGGCGGACGCTGGTTCAGAAAACCGATGCAATCCGCTTGTACGATCTGATTTGCCTTTTGCATACGCTTCCTATTGTATGTCTGAACCGCTGATCCCCCAAATGTTGGGGCAGACCGCGACATGCCTCTAAGTTTTCGAACCGCCAGTATGTGGGCTTTTCGTCGATTCATCGGATGAGTCTATAATCGCTGCCGTGGCCGCTGATAATTCTCCTTCCGGACGGATTTTACGACTCCTCGACGCCAATGCGAATCGCGCCCGCGAAGCGTTACGCGTCCTGGAGGATTATGCGCGATTTGCGCTCAATGACGAGCCGCTCAGCCGTCAAATCAAGAATCTCCGCCATGAATTGACGGGTCTCTTGCAGACGATGTTGTCTGAAGCCATCGTCCATCGAGACACGCCCGGCGACGTCGGCGCGGCCATCAAGACCCCGGCCGAGCAAGCCCGCCGCGATTTGGCGGATGTCGTCACCGCCGCCGGAAAACGCGCCGGCGAAGCCCTGCGGGCCATCGAAGAGTTTCTCAAAACCGCCAATCCCGCCAACGCCGCCAAAATCGAAAAGCTCCGCTATCGCCTCTACACCATCGAGCAGCAGATTACCCTGACCCTTCGCCCCAGCCAGCGATTCGCCGCGGTGAGACTTTACGTCCTCATCACCGAATCCGCCTGCAAACGCCCCTGGCTGGAAACGGCTGAGTTGGCCATCGAGGGCGGAGCCGATTGCCTTCAACTCCGCGAAAAGGAACTGGCCGATTCCCAGTTTTTCGCCCGGGCCGCGCAATTGGTCCAACTTTGCCGGAAACACGAAGTTTTGTGCATCATCAACGACCGCGCCGACATCGCCCTTGCCGCCGATGCCGACGGAGTACACCTCGGCCAGGACGACATGCCCGCCCTCCAGGTCCGACGGATCATCGGAAACCGGAAAATCCTCGGCATCAGCACGCACAATCTCGACCAGGCCCATCGTGCCGTCACCAACGGGGCCGACTACATCGGCGTCGGCCCCGTTTTCAAAAGTGCCACCAAACCCCGCGACTTCGCCGCCGGATTGGAGTATGCTGCCGCCGCGGCACGCGAAATCGCCGTTCCCAAGGTCGCCATTTCGGGTATCGGACCAGAAAATGTCGATAAAGTGGTGGCGGCGGGGATTTCGGCGGTCGCCGTCACCGCCGCCGTCACCGGCGCCGACGACGTGGCCGCCGCGGCACGCGAGATCAAAAATCGACTGGTCAGCTAAAGGACACGGATGTCCCAGCAAGTTTCTCGCTCGGCGGGTTTCGTCGCTCATGCCAAGCTCATCTCCTTTCTGACCCTCCTCAGCCGCATTCTGGGCATGGCCCGCGAAAGCGTCGTCGCCAACTATTTCGGCGCCACCGTCGTCGCACAGGCCTTCAGCGTCGCCTTCTCCATCCCCAATCTCTTCCGAAAGCTCCTCGGCGAAGGCGCATTATCCGCGGCCTTCATTCCCCTCTATGCCCAGGCCCTGAAAACCGGCGACGAAAAAGAGGCCAATCGTTTTGCCGCCGCCAGCTTCAGCCTCCTCGCCGCCATCCTGGTCGTCTTGACCGTCGTCGGCGAACTGGTCCTCTGGCTCGCCGCGCTATTGATTCATCTCCGAAGCGACAACCTCCTGGTCATCAAATTCACCGCTGTCATGTTGCCGTACGTCATCCTCGTCTGCGGCACCGCTTTCCTCAGCGGCATTCTTCAGGTCCACAAACGCTTCGGACTCCCGGCTCTCACCCAGGTCCCCCTGAACGTCATTCACATCGCCGTCATTGTCGTCGGAGCTCGCCTGCTCCTGCTTAGACCCGGCAATCTCGACCAGGCGTTGCAGACCCGGCTTGCCTATTGGCTCTGTGCTTTCGTCCTCATCGCCGGAGTTGTGCAGATCACCATGCTTCTGCCGGTGCTGCGACACACCGGCTTTCGGTTTACGTGGATCGGAGAATTGTGGACGCCCGCGATCCGAAAACTGCTGACGCTCTCGATCCCCGTTGCCCTCAGCGCCAGCGTCCTGCAAATTTCCGTCCTGCTCGACAAAGCCATCACCCTCTATCTGACCGCCGGCCCGAACGCGGCCGAAAAACTGCAACTCTTCCATCACGCCTGGAATTATCCCCTGGCCATCGGCGCGGCGGCCCGGCTCAACTGGGCGCAAATGCTCTACCAATTCCCGCTGGGCGTTTTCGCCACCGCCGTCGCCACCGCCATCTTTCCCAGCCTCAGCACCGACGCTCACGACAAGGACGAACAAAAATTCAAACGCGTCCTCCGCCAGGGCATTCTCTTCACCCTCTTCGAAGGCCTCCCGGCAAGTCTCGGTTTGATCCTGGTGCGATATCCCACCGTCCGCTTGGTGTTCCAGCACGGCAGCTTCACCGCCTTCGATACGCAATGGGTCGCCCGGTCCGTGATCTTCTATTCCGCCGCCATCTGGGCCTTCAGCCTCCAACAGGTCCTCAACCGCGGATATTACGCCCTGCACGACACGATGACCCCGCTGGTCATGTCAATCGTGACCATCGCCGTCAACACGGCCGTGGAAGTTCCGCTCGCCTTCACGAAATTGGGAGAATCCGGCATCGCCGCGGGAACCCTGGCAAGCTTCGGCATTCAGGCGATCGTGATGCTCGTCATGCTCGACCGAAAGGTCGGCGGATTGGGGCTGATATCCATCGCCGGCCATGCCTTCAGAATGGTCGTCGCCTGCGCCGCCATGGGCGCGGCCTGCTGGGCCGTTCAGCAACTTAATTTTTATCCCCACGCCGCGGGTCACCTCGCCAGCGCCGAGCAATTGGCGATTCTGATCCTGGTCGGCGGCGCGGCGTATCTCGGCGCCTGTGCGATTTTGGGATTGCGACTCTCAGCCCTGATGCGCGCCGCCGATTAGCCCATGATCGCCGCCAGCCCCGCCAGCGCCGCCGCGGTCAGAATCATCCCCACCACGATCGTCACGAACAGCAGCGTAGCCTCGCGCGGCACCTGCGACGTGTGGCGGCATCGAACGCATTTGTAAACCACCGCCACCGCCAAACACAGCGGCAACAGAAGCAGCGGCCAAAACCACGGCTTGGCCCAGATCGGCAGCGGATCGAAAAACATGACGTAAGAGAGCAATGTAATCATTTTCCCCGCGTTCCTATTGTTTGCCTTGGCCCGCCCGATGGGCCGAATCGATGATCACCAGCAAATTCAACATTCCCGCAACGGCGGTATACAGCGTGCCGATTTCCCACGACCGCGAATGCGATTGGGGCACGCCTTCCACCGCCGTCTGCGAGCCAGCCGGCGGATGTGCCACGTGCACCGACACCGCCGATGCCGCCAGCGTCATCGGCCCGCAAAGAATCTGCCCGACGTACCACGGCTTGTCCCCCAACTCGCCGAGCGGCTCCGTCAGCAGGGCCGGGCCCGCGGGCTTATCGCCATCCGAGCCCGGATTTGCCTCCTCCTCGCTGCTCGACGGCTCCACCCGCGAATATTCCCCTTCCAACTGCTGCCGACGCCGGTCGTATTTCTCCACGAGTTGGCTCATGTATCCAAATTGCCCCCACCCCGGCGGGTCCATGATCCGAATCCCTCCCACCAGGATTCCGGCCAGGAACAGAGCAATGATCGTCACCGCGACCGTCGCGCCCCGAGCCCTTTGCCCGATGAGGAGATATCCTCCGCCGGGCATAAGCCACGCAAACAGACACACCATTGGAATGGAACGGATCAAGCTACGGTTTTCGGCCATTGCCCACTACTCTAAGCGGCCTTGCCGAGTTTTCAAACCGTGGCGTCCGCCGGCTGTGGCGTCCACCGGCAACTTGTTGGAGGCTGTTTAAGAACCACCATCGCGCCGAACAAACCCCACGGCAGCGCCGTGGGCGTTCGGGAAAGCTCGAGCGGATTTGAAACAGAATCCTAGCCGGGGCTCTTGTACGGCGATTCTTTGCGGGAATCCAACCAAAATGCCGATGCCCTGCCCCCAAACCCCATCCACCACAAAATCAACCCCAGAACCCCATGCACTGCCAAACACGCCCCGGCATTGGCCGGCAATTGGATCGGAACGTCCTGATTCAAGTCGGTCAGGTGATACGCCAGGGATCTTTCCGTCCACGCCGGCTCGGCGGTCAGGATCCCGTTGATCACCAGCGGAGGATGCAGCCAGACGAGATGTTGAACCGTCCCGCTCAATCCGCCCCGCACCAGTGCGGTCGAAAGCCACACCGGCCAGGAAAGCCATGCAAGCCCCAGGAGGATCGCCAGCGAGGCGGCGAACACCGGCGGCAACTTCAGCCGCGCCAGCGCCAGGGCGATCCCGCCGATCGCCAGCGCATAAGCCGCCAGGACCATCGTCGCTTCGATCCATTGCCCGAACGTATCAGTTGATTCGAAGACTGCGATCAGCCAAATCCCCGCAACAGGCGCCACGACCGCGATCAATCCCCCAATCGCCGCAACAAGGTGCTTTTGCTGGAGGACGCCAGCCGGCGTCAAAAAAGTCGCTACGAACAATCCCCCAAAGAACAGCCCCAGCGAGCTTCCCGCCGCCCACGCGCACGCCGCCGAGGCGATCAATGACAAAACGAAGAGCAATAGAAATCGAATGAACGTCCTTTCGTCATTCGGATTTCGGATTTGATTCGTCATTCGGATTTCGAATTTCGGGTTTCTCCGTCTCGGGTTTCTCCGCCTCGGGCTTTTCTTCTTCGTCTTCCTTATCGACCTTGGCCATGGCCACCAATTTATCGCCTTCGTCCAGTTTGATGAGGCGGACGCCCGCGGCGTTGCGGCCGGTCTCGCGGATTTCCGAAACGGCCGTGCGGATCAGGATTCCGCGCTCGGTGATGAGCATCACTTCATCGGCATCGGTCACCAGTTTCATCCCCACGACATCTCCATTGCGATCCGTCGCGTCGATGTTGATGACTCCGCGCGTGCCGCGGCCCTTGACCGGATAATCTTCCAGCGGCGTTCGCTTGCCGTAGCCGTTCACGCAACCC
>Ga0181518_10000328_pt1 | contig 54632 bp, 59 predicted proteins | sample PEATcosm2014_Bin_28_FD_119751 | JGI IMG/M metagenome (GOLD analysis project Ga0181518, IMG submission 119751) | Peatland microbial communities from MTU Mesocosm Facility, Houghton, MI, USA - PEATcosm2014_Bin01_60_metaG | ecosystem: Environmental > Terrestrial > Soil > Wetlands > Peat | place...
AAAAAGAACCGCCAGCAACGGCGGAAGTACGGCGAAACGCGCGCGGCGAAGGCCTCTCATTCCTATTCCATTGTACGTGGGCGGGGTGCGGCGAGTTCCCGAGGCTCCCGTCGCTGCACGCGCGTATATGTCGAAACACCCTAGGCTCTACACTGGGATAGAAATGAGCCAGAATCCGCTGCCCACGCCCCCAATCGCCCGCAAACGCCACACGGAAACGAAATTGCACGGAGTTGTCCTCGCCGACGATTATGCCTGGCTGCGCGATAAAGAAAACCCGGATGTGGCCGCGTACCTGGAGGCCGAGAACGCCTATGCTGACGCGGTGATGGCGCCCCTCGCCCCACTGCGCGAAACGCTCTACGAGGAGATGCTGAGCCACATCAAGCAGACCGACGTCTCAGTTCCCTACCGCGATGGCGCCTGGTGGTACTACTCGCGCACTGAGGAGGGGCTACAGTACGGCATCCATTGCCGCAAGCGGGGAGGGCCGGCGGGAGCGAATGCCGATGCGGCGGAGGAGGTGCTGCTGGATGGAAATCAGCTGGCGCAGGGGCAAGCGTTTTTTGCGATCGGCGACACCGATATCACGGATGATGGCCGCTGGCTGGCTTATACGACCGACACCAAGGGCTTTCGCCAATACACGCTGCACATCAAGGACCTCGAGACCGGCGAGACTTTGGCGGGCGAGGTGGAGCGTGTGGGGTCCGTAGTCTGGGCGGCGGACAATCGCACGCTTTTTTACACCGTTGAGGACGAACAGCAGAAGCGGCAATACCAATTGTGGCGGCACGGTCTGGGCACACCGCATGCGGAAGATGTGCTGGTCTACCAGGATGACGACGAGCGCTTCAACCTGGCTGCCGGGCGGACGCGCGATGGCAAGTACATCGTGGTGGAGTCGGCAAGCCACACGACGAGCGAGGCGCGGGTGCTGCGAGCGGACGAACCGGCCGGCAGCTTTTCGCTCATCTGCGCGCGCGTGGATGAGCACGAGTACTCGGTCGACCACCGCAACGGGCTATGGTTTATCCGGACGAATGATCGCGGGCGGAACTTCCGGCTGGTGACGGCGCCCGAGGCCACGCCGGGCCGCGAGCACTGGACCGAGCTCATTCCGCACCGCGGCGCGGTGATGCTCGAAGACGTCGATCTCTTCGCGGGGTTCTTCATTACCTGCGAGCGCGAAGACGGGCTGCCGCGGCTGAGGCTATGGAACTTCGCGGGCGAGGGCGCGGAGGCTGCGCCTGCCGGCGAGATCGCCTTTCCCGAGCCGGCCTACAGCGCACACCCGCACATCAATCGCATCTTTGAGACGATGACTTTCCGCTACGCATACCAATCGCTGGTCACGCCAAGCTCGGTGTATGAGTACGACGTATCGACAGGCGCGTCAACGCTGCTCAAGCAACTCGAGATTCCGGGCGGATTCGACCGCACGCTCTACGCAAGCGAGAGGATTCACGCAAAGGCGCCGGATGGGGTCGAAGTTCCGGTCTCGGTTGTGTACCGCAAGGACAAGTTCGCTGGGAACAGCTCGGGCACGAAAAGTTCAGCAGTTTCCCGGGTCCCAGAATCGGGACCCGGGGCACCCAAGAATCCGCTGTACGTGTACGGCTACGGGTCGTATGGCTACTCGTTGCCGCTCGGCTTCAGCTCCAACCGGTTGAGCTTGCTCGATCGCGGCGTGGTGATGGCCTATGCGCATATTCGCGGCGGCGGCGACCTGGGCGAGCCATGGCACGACGCGGGAAAGATGCTGGTGAAACGCAACACTTTCAGCGACTTCATTGCCTGCGTGGAGCACCTGACCGCGCAGGGCTATGGCGATCCGAGGCGCGTAGCGGCTGAGGGCGGATCGGCGGGAGGGTTGCTGATGGGCGCGGTCGCGAACATGCGGCCCGATCTTTTCCGCGCCATTGTTTCGCACGTTCCGTTTGTCGACGTGATGAACACCATGCTCGACGCTTCCCTGCCCCTGACGGTTCCCGAGTACGAAGAGTGGGGCGACCCGAATCAGGAAGAGTATTTCCGATACATGCTGAGTTATTCGCCGTATGACAATTTGCGCGCGGTGAACTATCCCGCGATGCTCGTCAAGACCTCGCTGCACGACAGCCAGGTGATGTATTGGGAGCCGGCGAAGTATGTGGCCAAACTGCGTACGCTGAAGACGGACTCGAATCCGCTGCTGCTGGTGACGAATATGCAGGCCGGGCACGGTGGGGCCAGCGGGCGATACGACTATTTGAAGGAGATTGCGCTGGACTACGCGTTTGTGCTGAGGGAGCTGGGAGTTGTCTAACGATTTGGAAACTCCTGCGTCATTGTGACAGGGAGAGAGCTATGCAAGATGCAAGATGGTCCCTTTTCGCAATGATTCTGGTAGTTTCCGCAACCTGCTTTGGACAGCAAACTGCACCCGCCAATCCGGCGCAACCGCAGTCAACAGCTCCGGTTCGCGATCCAAATTCGACTTCTGCCGATCTCGCTGTGCCGCTATGCCCGGCGAAATTCGACGACAGCCTTGCGACGGACGGAATCGCAGCTCATTTTCGGGATGAAGGTGTTACGCCTCCGGTGGTGAGGCATTCCGTCGAGGCCAAGTTTTCAGATGAGGCGAGGCAGCAAAAACGCAAGGGACAAGAGCTGGACTTTGTCGTCGTGATGGGCCTCGTCGTCAGCAACAACGGCGGGCCTCAGAATATTTGCATAGCGCGATCGGCTGGTTACGGTCTCGATGCCAAGGCGGCGGAAGCGGTCCAGCAATACAAGTTCGCGCCGGCGAGCAAGGATGGCGAGCCGGTCGCCGCACGTCTAAACATCGAGGTAGACTTCAGGCTCTACTAGGCGGGTCCTTCACGGTAATCCGGGTACTACGAGGGCGGCTAGGGGGAAGGATGAAACAGCCGGTCAGGCTCCTTGCAACTCCGCCAGCGTCTTTTCAAGGCTTGCGGCATCTTCGACATTCAGCGATTTCAGCTCGGAATCGATTTGCTTGAGCAGGCCGTAGAGCACTTTGCCGGGGCCGACTTCGATGAAGAGATTTGCGCCAGCAGCTTTCAGCGATTGCATGCAATCGACCCAGCGGACTGTGCCGGTGACCTGGCGAATGAGCGCGTCGCGCGAGGCATCAGCCGTGGTGACGAGGCTGCCTGTGACGTTGGCAGCTACAGGAATTCGCGGATCGTGCATTGAGATTCCAGAGAGCACACGCGCGACTGCCTCCTGCGCTGGCTGCATAAGCGCACAGTGAAATGGAGCGCTGACGGGAAGCATGACGGTACGGCGCGCGCCTTTGGCTTTGCAGAGTGCAGCGGCCCTTTCGACCGCCGTGGCGGCGCCGGAGATGACGGTCTGGCTCGGCGAGTTGAGATTGGCTGCCTGGACCGTCAATCCTGTCTCGCGCGCGGCCTCTTCGCAGGCCTCGGCCACCTGCGCGGCATCGAGCGCAAGAATGGCGGCCATGGCTCCCCGCCCTGCCGGGACCGCCTGCTGCATGGCGTGCCCGCGAGCCTTTACGGCGCGCACCGCGTCGGCAAAGGAGAGCGTGCCAGCGATGACGTGAGCCGACCACTCGCCCAGCGAATGCCCAGCTGCCAGCACCGGCGCAACGCTATGCTCGGCGAGGACGCGCGCCGCTGCCACGCTGACCGTCATGATGGCGGGCTGCGTGTTCTCGGTCAGGCGCAGATCCTCTTCAGGCCCCTCGAAACAGAGGCGCGAAAGCGGGAAGCCGAGCGCCGCATCGGCTTCTGCGAAGGTTTCGGCTGCCAAGGGATATCGTTCGGCGAGCTCGCGGCCCATGCCAACGGCCTGCGAACCCTGCCCTGGAAAGAGAAAGGCGATCTTGTTGGTCATTTCAGTGCGATTTTATCGCGCCGCGCGCGGGCGCTATCCCAGCCTGCAAATTCCGAGGTGCTGCCTGAGCTCAGTTCCAGCGTTTCTTGTCGTCCGCGTCCTCATCGATCCGGTGGCCCTGGCCGTCGAACTTCACGGTGCGGCCCTGCGAGCGCATGTAAACCTCGAATTTGCGGGCCGCGCGGCGACGCTTCCAGCGGTAGTAGCGGTTGCGCAAACCAAACCACTTTTCGCTGAGCATGAAGGAGATTCCGCGCCGCGGCGCCATGCGCACAAAGGCGAAACCGGCAAGGGCTCCGCCAAGTTGTGCGAAGGCATACATTCGTTCCTGGCCAAAGAGCATGGCGACGGCAACGAGCGCATAAATCGCCACCATGTAGCGCGCCTTGATGCCGATGACGAAGAACAGGAGAAACTGCGTGTCGCCGTAAAGGAGCCCAATGGCCACCAGCAATCCGAAGATTCCGCCAAAGCAGCCGAAGAGCGGGTTGACGTTGAGGAGCAGCGAGGGGGCAAGCGTACTTGAAACCACATAAAGCACGAGCGCCGCCGCGGCCGTGCCCAGCACGGAAACCGCATAGAGGCTCATGACCCAGTTGGCATCGTGAAAGGCCTCGAGAAATCCGGCGAGAAACCACAGCGAGAGCAGCTCGAAAAGCGTTCCAAGAATCATTCCCGGAGGATGGATGAGGCTGTAGGTGAGGGGCTGCCAGAGGGCGCCGTGCATGAACGATTTGGGATCGAAGACGAGCGAGCCGGCAATCCTTCCAGCGGAGGAAGACGCCAGGGTCGCCAGCAACAGCACAAAGTATGCGGCCAGGTTGATGAGGATCAGGCGGCGCGTTGCGCCCTTGAAGTCGGGGAAGGCAAACGGACTGGAGCCAAATCTCGGCATCGTAGTCAACAGGGTAAACGCTCAAGCGCGCCGGTGTCATGGCGCCCGAGCGTAAGGCGCACAGGAGCGCCTGCGGAGTACAAATGACCGTGCGAAGCAGGCTGCACCAGGAATGGAGCACGGCCGGAAATCCGCCTGACGAGTGCATCGTCTAACGGATATGAAGCATCTTTCCCGGAGAGGAAACCGCTGGCTTCAAGCACCCCGTTTGGCTCTTGACCTGAGGCCGGGTTCTCCCTAAAACTAGCGATGGTTGCCGAACGACGACGGTCTTATCCCGCATTGCGATTCGGCTTGGAAAGTGAGGAGGCTGCCATGCCCAGCTGCCCTGAATGCGAAACCACCCTGAACATTGAAGTCGACGAAGTGGAAGAGGGCGACGTGATAGCCTGCGAAGAGTGTGGAACAGAGTACGAAGTGGTCGGCGTCGAGCCGCTGGAGTTGGCGCGCATCGAAGAGGGCATCGAAGAGGAAGAAGATCTCCTGACAGAGGACGAGGAGGAATAGGAATGAACCGAGCCCGCTTGCTGGCGGCGACTATATTGAGTCTTCTTGCATTCGGAGCTTTTCCTGCCGGGCCGCGGAATACGTTCATTTCTTCTGAAGCGTGGGCGCAAAATATCGGCATGCGCACCGTGTCGGGTACGGTGTTGAACGCGAGTTCCGAGCCCGTTTCAGGGGCCACCGTCTTCCTGAAAGACGAGAAGAGCAAAACCATTCGCAGCTTTGATTCCACAGCCGACGGCCACTTCCACTTCGCGCAGGTCGACATGAGCATTGACTTCGACTTGTGGGCCGAGAAGGACGGCAAAAAGAGCGCGATAAAGACCGTAAGCTCGTGGGACGCGCGCAAAGACTTCATTTCGGATCTGAAGTTGAAATAGGCCGTCGCGGCCTGCGTTTCGCGCGGCATTTGCGGATTGGCACAGTGGCATTGGGGTCCAGCCCGCGGCTTGAATTTCAGCCGTCCAGCTTCTTCGTCACCAGATCATTGAGCAATGCCGGGTTAGCCTGGCCCTTCGACGCGCGCATCACCTGACCCACAAAGAATCCAGCCATCGTCTTCTTGCCGCCGCGATATTGCTCCACTTGTTTGGGATTGGCGGCAATCACCTCATCAATCAACTTTTCAAGCGCAGCGGCGTCGGTAATCTGCTGCGGCTTTTCGCGCTCATAGACAGGGCCGAAATCTTCGCTCTTTTCAAAGCACACATCGAGAATCTGTTTCATTTGCTTCGAGCTGATCTTGCCCTCATCGAGCAGATCGGCGGCCTGCACAATGCCGGCCATGGTTACCGGAGATTGATCCAGCTCAAGGCCCAATGCCTTCAGGCGTCCGCCTACCTCGCTCAGGAGCACGTTGGCCACGCGCCGCGGATTACGCGCTGTCTTTGCCGCGGATTCGAAGCGGTCGGCAAACTCGCGCGAGGCAGTGAGAGTGTGCGCATCCTGCACGCTCAGTTCGTACTCGGCGATCATGCGCTTGCGGCGCGCCTCCGGCAGCTCCGGGAGCTCCGCTCTTCTTCGTTCAAGGAATTCGTGCGAAACGATCAGAGGCGGCAGATCCGGCTCGGGAAAGTAGCGGTAGTCGTGCGCCTGCTCCTTGGAGCGCATGGAGTAGGTGCGGCCTTCGTTGGCATTCCATAGCCGGGTTTCCTGCATCACGCGCCCGCCCGACTCGATCAGTTCGACCTGGCGCTCGATCTCGTACTCCAGCGCCGCGCGAATGAACTTGAAGCTGTTGACGTTCTTTACCTCGGCTTTTGTGCCGAATTTTTCCTGGCTCCTGGGACGGACGCTGACATTGGCGTCACAACGAAGCGAGCCCTCCTCCATGTTGCAATCAGAGACGCCAGTGTAGAGCAGGATCTCCTTAAGCCGGGTGAGATATTCGAAAGCCTCATCGGGCGTGCGAATGTCGGGCTCGCTGACGATTTCAATGAGCGGCGTGCCGCAGCGATTCAGGTCGAGATAAGTGCGCGTAGCGGAGTCGGAGAACCCCTCGTGCAGGCTTTTGCCCGCATCCTCTTCCATGTGCAGGCGGGTGATGCCGATCTTTTTGATTGCGCCGTCTGCTGACGGGATCTCGATCCAGCCGTGCTCGGCCAGCGGCTTGTCATACTGCGAAATCTGGTAGCCCTTGGGCAGGTCGGGATAGAAATAGTTTTTGCGCGCGAAGATGGAGCGCTCGCGCACCTGGCAATTGAGCGCCAGCGCAGCCAGCGTGGCGAATTCGACGGCCTTCGCATTCAAGACCGGCAGCGCGCCCGGAAGGCCAAGGCAAACGGGGCAGATGTTCGTATTCGGCTCAGATCCGAAGTGGTTGGCGCAGCCGCAGAACGCCTTGGTAGCCGTGAGCAATTGCACATGCACTTCCAACCCAATGACGGGCTCGTATTTTGTCAGAGCAGCGGAAGAGACGGCTGTCGCGGGCATGATTGGATTTTAGCGCGAGGCTGCGAACTGGCCGTCCCTTGGAGAGCGAGTGGCCTGCATGAGGTGCGATTGCCTACAATCGTTCCCGGACTGATGGTAGGCAGCGGTTCGCACCGGACGTCTTACGATTGGAGCGCTCTCGTGGATCGATGGAACCTTTGCAAAGCTATTCTCTTCGCAGCGGCCCTGGCCGTATTCCTTGCCGTTGCCCCGCTGAAAGCCCAGGCGCCGGCAACCCCGCCACAGGCCCAGGCGCCTGCAGCCCAACCGGCACCGGCGGCGGCCCCGGCGCCAGCGGCGCAAACCTCGCCCTCTGGGCATCCGAACAATGCGTACTGGACGGATCACGACAGGCAACTTCTGGTGGACTTTGGCGGGCTTGAGCGATTCAAGGAGGCTAACGCAATCCTGACTGCGCCGAAGCCGGGCGAGAACCGAGTGGTCTTCATGGGCGACTCGATCACGCAGGGATGGAAGCTGGATGAGTCGTTTCCCGGCAAGCCGTATATCAACCGGGGCATCGGCGGGCAGACTTCCCCGCAGATGGTGGTGCGGTTCCGGCAGGACGTAATCGATTTGAAGCCTAAGGTTGTCGTGATTCTCGCGGGGATCAACGACATTGCGGGGAACACGGGGCCGATGACGCTGGAACAGACGGAGGGAAACATCGCTTCCATGGCCGAGCTGGCCACTGCGAACGGGATTCGAGTGGTGTTGTGCTCGGTACTGCCGGCTTTCGACTTCACGTGGGCGCCGGGACTCACGCCCGCGCCGAAGGTCATGGAATTGAATGCTTGGATCAGGCAATACGCGGCCGAAAAACACCATGTGTACGTGGATTATTACTCGGCGATGAAGGATGAGCGCGACGGGCTGCCAGCGACGCTGAGCGCGGATGGGGTGCACCCGCTGCCGGCCGGATATGCAATCATGACGCCGCTCGCAGGAGCAGGGATTGAAAAGGCGCTACGGTGAAGCCTGGTTGAATTGGCGGTGATTTTCAGCACGCGCGGCTTGCCACAGGGCGGGGTTTAGACGGAGAACGAAGATCCGCAGCCGCAGGAGCGCGCGGAGTTGGGATTGATGAAGTTGAATCCCTGCCGGATCAGCGTCTCCTCGTAGTCGAGGGTCATGCCCTGCAGATAGACGAAGCTCTTGGGATCGATGAAGACGCGGACATCGTCAAAGGTAAAGATGTTGTCGCGCTCGCGTGGATGCGCATCGAAACCCACGGAATAAGACAGCCCGGAGCAGCCTCCGCCCTTGACGCCCAGGCGCAGCCCGCCTTCTTTGGGCGAGATGCCCTCCTTGGCGAGGATCGCGCGGATGCGCGCCACCGCGCTGGCGGTCACATTCAGGTCCACTGCAGGGGCCTTGGGAATGGCCGGCTGCACTGCCACAGCGTCCGGTGACGAAGTCGATCCGATGGTGACGATATTTGCCATAATTTGGTTTCGTTGAACAAACGTAGCTTGCTCGTTATTTGATTCGGCTGGAATGGATGCCGATTCTACTTCGCTCTGACCCTTACAGCGTCAATGAAACCAGCCCTTGCCCATCGGGGGCTTTTCCAGCCGCATGTTCTTGTTCCGCCAGGTCCTGGATGCTGATGCTCTTGAGAACTCCGGCGATGGTCTCATTCACGCGCGCCAGGGGTTCTTTGATTGTGCAACTCGGGGTTAAATCGCAAGACTTTGCGCCCTTGAAGCAGGAGGTGATGAACAATGGCCCGTCGATGGCGTGGATCACCTCGAAGGCGGAGATTTGTCGCGCGTCGCGGGACAGCGCGTACCCACCGTTCATGCCGGCATGAGATCGCAAGAGCCCAACCTTGGTGAGCCGCTGCAGAATCTTGGCCAGAAGCTGGGCAGGGATTCCGTAGGCGTCGGCGACGTCTTTGGCGCTGAGGGCAGGCGTCTCCGGGTGCTCGGCGAGGTACTTGAGCGCCATGAGCCCGTAATCCGCTTTTTTGGTGAGCTTTAGCATGAAATATGCGACTTCTTCGGTCCGTATTCAGTATACGTCCGCTTGAATTCGCCTTCAAGTCGGTGCTTGCCAGCTCAAAATATGGTTAGTTCCGGGAGCCAGACCCGCGGATTCATCAAAAAATCGGTTTGCAATCGGGCAAAAGACGGCTACAATCTGGCGGAAAGAGCACCTATAGCCATTCCCGAGCAACCATACCCGAAAGCCAGCACTCCCCAATGAGAGCAGCTACAAGGGAGCGGCGGCGCTCCCCGTAACTGGGGCGGAATTCAGCTTTGGAGTGGTCGAGGAAGCAACAAGCTAGAAGAACGATGGCAACCGCCTGCAGACACCCAAAGGTCCGGATCGTTTCCCGGCACGACGACACAGAGTATGTCGAGTGCCTGGAGTGCGGCGAGATCTTCGATTCCGAAGAGTTTCGCGATATGGAGATTGAAGACACCGCTGGAACCGAAGATCTGCAAGACGATTCCTAAGTGTTGCGACCGCTCCCCTCGTAGGCAGCGGGATTCCTCGCGCGCCCGCGGTCCCGGAGCAATCGATTTATTTGGCGGCGGCGCCGTTGGCTGCCGGGGCGCCCGTACGGCGCGATACCAGCCACGCATATTGCAGCCCCGACGCCACCGTGAGCCCGATGGTGGCGGCGAGCGCCAGTCTGCGGGTGACCGCGACCCAATACCACGGCGGTGTGACCTGGTGCAGCAGAACGGTCGCGACGGCGCTTATCTGGGCAAGGGTGTTGGCCTTGCCGAAGATGCTGGGATGGAACTCGCGCCGCCCCACGGCCGCATAAAGGATGGCCGCAACCAGCAGGATCCCCACATCTCTTCCGAGGACCAGCACGGTCACAGTCCCTGGCATCAATCCCTTGTAGAAGAGCACCAGAAACAGCGTGCTCAGCAGCAGTTTGTCGGCCACTGGGTCAAGATATTGCCCGAGCATCGAACGCTGCTTGAGCACTCGCGCCAGCAGGCCATCCAGAGCGTCGGTCAGTCCCGCTGCCACAAAGAGAATGAAGCTCAGCAGGAAGTGCCCCTCGAGAATTGCGGCCACCAGGAACGGCGCCAAACAGATGCGCATCAGCGTGAGCAGGTTGGGCGCGCTGCGCAGTGGGTTCAATCGGAGTTGCAGATCTTCGTCCATGGCAAGCGGTCGAGCAATAGGCGCCCAGCCAACACGCAGCAGGGAACCCTTCACACGTCAACGATGGTAAAGCATCGAAGCTACGCGACGCAGCACGAACGCGGCCCGTCCGGAGCTGGGGCGTGAGCAGCCGAACCAGCTTCCTATGCCTCGACTGGAAGCTCAGCCGAGAGGATGTTCATGGGAGTAAGCCCGCGCTCGCGCATAGCGCGGAGGCTCAGCGCATCGTGGCGCTTGGCCAACCGCCGGCCGTTGTGGTCAACCACCAGTCGGCAATGGTACCAGGCAGGCGGGTTTAAACCGAGAGCGCGGTAGAGCAAGATTTGGCGCGCAGTTGACTTGAGCAGGTCTGCGCCGCGCACGACCTCCGTGATGCCCATGGCCGCATCGTCGGCCACGCAGGCGAGCTGATAACTGGGAACATTGTCACGCCGCCAGACCACGAAGTCGCCAAAGTCGACGCCGGCCACAAAGCGTTGCGGACCGAGGTTAAGGTCGACAAACTCAATCACCTCGCCGTCGGGAACTCGGAAGCGCCAGTTCGTGCCGCCCGGATCCTCGAACTCGCTCGCGGTGGGACCAGGAAGCTGCGGCGTGCCGCCCATGAAGAGGCGGCAGGTACCGGGATAAAGCGGCTCATCGTCCGCGCTGTCGAATTTTCCACCTCCACGCGCAGTCTGCACGCGCTCATGCGGCGCGTCGAGTGCGCTGGCCAGGTCTTTGCGCGAGCAGCGGCACGGAAACAGGCGGCCGGTGCGCAGCAATTTGCGCCACGCGTCGAGGTAGAAGGCGCCGCGCTTGCTCTGCACATACGGAGCGAATGGACCTCCCTTGTCCGGGCCCTCCTGCCAGCGAATTCCCAGCCAGCGTAGATCGTCGAGGGCGGCCTCAGCGAAAATGGGGCGGCAGCGGTCGGGGTCCAGGTCCTCCATGCGCATGACGAGCGTGCCGCTGGCCTCCCGCGCGCGCTGAAACGCCGTCCAGAAGGTGCGCGCGTGACCTACGTGCAAGTAGCCGGTGGGCGAGGGCGCAAGGCGTCCGCGATAGCCCAGCGCTGGCACGCGATCTGCTGATGTTGCGTTTGGAGGAGAGCTGGCCATTCTTCAGACAAGTGTAGCCAGCGGGCTCGGCGGATCATATACCGGCTTTGGTACCTGAAGCCGGGAACAAGGGACCGAGGGGCCAAGGGAACGGTTGACGGCAAACTTGGCGCTATGTCTGCGGCCGCCAGCGCAGAATCGGCTTCCGCGCGGCTCGCACTTCGTCCAGCCGCGAGACGCGCGTGGAGTGTGGCGCGGTTTTCACTAGCTCAGGATTGTCCTCGACTTCGCGCGCGATGGAGCGCATGGCCGCGATGAACAGGTCCAGTTCCTCGCGCGACTCGCTCTCGGTCGGCTCGATCATTAGCGCGCCGTGCACGATGAGCGGGAAGCTGACCGTGTAGGGATGGAAGCCGTAGTCGATGAGCCGCTTGGCGATGTCGCCGGTCTTGACGCCGCGCGCCGCCTGCCGCTTGTCGCTGAAGACCACCTCGTGCATCGAGGCCGTCTTGTAGGGCAGCTCGTAGACGTCTTCAAGCTTCCTGCGGATGTAGTTGGCGTTCAGCACCGCGTCTTCCGTGGTCTGGCGCAGGCCGTCAGGGCCGTTGGCCAGAATGTAGGCCAACGCGCGAATAAACATACCGGTGTTGCCGTAGAAAGCGCGAACGCGGCCGATGGAGTGCGGGCGGTCATAGTCCCAGCGCAGGAGTCCGCCAAACGGGTGAAGCGGCATGGGCCCGGTGTCGCCGATCGGTCCGCCGATCGGGTCGCCGTCCGGCTTGAGAATTGGAGCACGAAAGAGCGGTGGGCAGCCGTCGGCCGTCGGCTCGGCATTAGTGTCCTCCCAATCTCCCGCATCGGGGCAACCCTTTGGGCCGTCCTGGTTTCGGACGAGAACTGGAATCGGGAGGAAGGGCTCAAGAAACGCTTTGCAGGCTACCGGGCCGGAGCCGGGGCCACCACCGCCGTGCGGCGTGGAAAAGGTCTTGTGCAGGTTCAGGTGCATCACGTCCACGCCGGAGTCACCCGGCCGCACCTTGCCCACCAGCGCGTTCATGTTGGCGCCATCCATGTAGAGCAGCGCACCCTTGGCATGCAGAATGTCGGCGATTTTGTGAATCTGACTCTCAAAGACGCCGAGCGTTGAGGGGTTGGTAAGCATGAGCGCCGCAGTTTCTTCGTCCACTTGCCGTGTGAGGGCATCGAGATCGATGCCGCCTTCGGCGTTGGACTTGAGATTCTCGACCGCGTAGCCGACAATGGCCGCCGTGGCCGGATTCGTGCCGTGCGCGGAATCGGGGATGAGAACCTTTTTGCGTGGATTGCCTTGCGACTCGTGCCACGCGCGCGTGAGCAGGATGCCGGTAAACTCGCCGTGTGCGCCGGCGGCCGGCTGAAGAGTGATCGCGTCCATGCCGGTAATTTCGAGCAGGCAGTGCCGGAGAAGATCGAAGATTTCGAGGATTCCCTGTGCCAACGATTCTGGCCGGTAGGGGTGCGCCTCGGCCAGTCCCTCGATGCGCGCCACATACTCGTTCACGCGCGGGTTGTACTTCATGGTGCAAGACCCGAGCGGGTACATGCCAAGGTCGATGGCATAGTTCCAGGTGGAGAGGCGCGTGAAGTGGCGGATGATCTCGATCTCGCTGAGCTCCGGGAGCAGCCCCGGCGTCTCGCGGCGCGCTGCGCCGAGCAGCTTTGCGGAGTCGACTGCCGGCACGTCGAGCGGCGGCAGTTTGTAGGCGCGCTTGCCCGGTGATGACTTCTCGAAGAGCAGCGCCTCGTTCTGCGTCGGGTGCGTGCGGACTTTACCGAGGGTGTGAGGGCCGGGGCTGGCTTCTGCTGAGTTCATTCTCGTCTTCTCTCGTCTACCGCCTGGTGAGCGATGTCGCGTTCGGCCGCTTTGTTGTCGATAATGACGTCGTCGAATGATCTTTGAGTTCAGGCCTCTTGCGAATCTCCGTCCAGTATTCTTCGCGCACATCTTCGTCAATTTCGACCGGCCAATCGCTCTTGTAGAGCCGGTCAGTTCCATCTCGCCTGGGCCCCGAAATCCAATACTGCTCGCCGGTTTCCACGCAATAGTAGTTCGCCTTAAATCCGCTTCCCTTCAAACTCTGAAATGACTTATCGCCATAGTGAAGCGTCGCGCCCGTGCGGCTAAAAGTCACTCTGCCAATCCGCGCAGGACCGTGAAGCCCACCACTCACGCTTTCGTTATAACCGTACCGATTCACGAATCCGCCGCCCTTGCTCTCGATATACATAACTCGCGGCGGAAACGTCTGCTTGGTCATCGGTCCCTTCTATGCCACCACCGGCTGCGCCGCCAGCACCTTAGCCGCAGCATCGATCTGCTCGCGCGTGACGACCTCAGTCGCGCACCAGAGAGTGCAGTGATGCAACTCGGGATACCAGCGGCTCAACTCGATGCCGCCGACGATCTTGTTTTCCATGAGCCGGCGACTCCATGCCTCAGGCGCTTCATCCGTTTGCAAGACGAATTCGTGGAAGCGCGGTGCGCCTCTGAATCGCAGCTTAGCGCCCGGCTGGCTGCCAAGCGTCTTTGCCGCGTAATCGGCTTTCGCGAGGTTGTGCTCGGCGAGCTCGCGCATGCCTTCCTTGCCGTAGACGGCGAGAAAGATTGTCGCCATCAGCGCGACGAGGGCCTGGTTGGTGCAAATGTTCGAGGTCGCCTTCTCGCGGCGAATGTGCTGCTCGCGCGTGGCGAGCGTGAGAACGAAGCCTCGATTCCCTGCCCCATCGACGGTCTGGCCGGCAAGCCGCCCCGGCATTTGCCGCACAAATTGCTCCTTGGCCGCGATGACGCCGCAGAACGGGCCGCCGTAGCTGAGCGCCACTCCAAAAGACTGCGCTTCCATTGCGACGATATCGGCCTCAAGGGGCGGGCGGACGATGCCGAGCGAGATGGATTCAGATATCGACACGATCAAGAGCGCGCCTCGTGCGTGCGCGATGGCTGCGATGGCCGGAATGTCTTCGATCACACCGAAGAAGTTGGGGCTTTGGACAAGAACGGCCGCCGTTTCTTCGTTGACGGCCGCGTCCAGCGCCTTCAAGTCCAGGCGGCCGGTCTCCGGATCGTAGCCAACCAGAGCCGTCGGGAGCGCCTGATGCTTTGCGTAGGTGGCGAGCACTTCGCGATATTCGGGGTGAACGGTGGCGGCGACCGCGGCCTTGTGCCGGCCCGTGATGCGGAGAGCCATCATCACCGCCTCCGAGGCTCCGGTGGACCCGTCGTACATGCTGGCGTTGGCCACGTCCATGCCGGTCAGCTCGGCAATCATGGTCTGGAACTCGAAGATGGCCTGCAGCGTGCCCTGCGTGATTTCGGCCTGGTAGGGCGTATAGCTGGTCAGGAATTCGCCGCGTTGGACGAGCGCATCGATAATGACCGGCCGGTAATGGCGATAGGCGCCGGCGCCGAGAAAGCTGGCGTAGTCGGTCGCGTTTTTCTGCCCCGCGGCCTTGAAGTAGGCCACAATCTCGCTCTCCGCCTGCTGCCGCGGCACGGTGAGGTCGCGTTCGAGGCGGTATTCGGCTGGAATGCTCGAGAAGAGATCGTTGATGGAGGCCGCGCCGATCTCGGCAAGCATCTGCCGGCGTTCTTCGTCGGATTTGGGGAGGTAGCGCATAACAGTGAACAGTGATCAGTGGTCAGTGGTCACTGGCCGCCCTCCTCCGCGATAAACGCCTCATACGCGGCAGCGTCGAGCAGCGTGGTCAGTTCGGATGGGTTGGAAAGCTCGACTTTGATGATCCATGTGCCGTGCGCGTCCTGGTTGATTTTGTCGGGCGCGGTCTTCAGCTCCTCATTCACCGCGGTCACTTTGCCGCTGACCGGCGAGAACAGGTCGCTGACGGCCTTGACGCTTTCCACCGAGCCGAAAGTGGCACTGGCCGTAACCGCATCGCCCACCTTGGGTGCATCGACGTACACAATGTCGCCGAGTGAGTTCTGTGCGTAATCTGTGATTCCGATTGACCCAATGGTGCCATCCACCGAAATCCATTCGTGCTCGCGGGTATAACGATAATCCGTGGGATAAGGCATGGCGAGTCTGCTCCTTCTTATAAGACAGCGAAATTCCAGTTTAAGGCGAGAGGGCCAATGGCAGTGAGGAAAAGGGGGAAAGACAGGGTTCAGAGATCAGGTTTCAGGGGCCAGAAGTTTATCGCAAACCCACAAATCGGTGGCTGCTGTCACGAATCTCTTGCTCCCTGTTGCCTTCGAAAGCTGAGCCCTGACACCTGAAACTTGACACCTAGTACTACGCCATCACTACCACCGGCTGAAAAAGCGTACCTGCCACCCTGCGGGCGATTCCGGCCAGCTCACGCGGTCCGGCGAAGACCTTGACCAGCGGCGCGGCCGAGAACTCCGGCAGATTGGCCTGCGCCCCGTTGCGCAGTCGGCCCAATGCATAGCCGTCGCCGGTCACGGCGGGCATCTCCGGCAGCAAAGCGCGCGGATGGACGCACAAACCCTCCAGCGCTTCGGTATTTCCTGCCAGCGATTCCAGTTGCTCGAGTGTGTGCGCGTCAGCCAGCCCAAACACACCCGCCCGTGTGCGCCGCAAGCGGCTCAGATGCGCCCCGCAACCCAAGTCGTGCCCCAACTCGTGCGCCACGGCGCGCACATACCCGCCGGAGCTGATGTCGATGGTGAAGCTGGCCTCGGGGCCTTCCAAGGCCTCAATCACAAAGGCATCGATCCGAACCCGGGCAGGCTTCAACTGCACCGGTTTGCCCTCGCGCGCCAGCTTGTATGCGGGTTGTCCGTCGACCTTTTTGGCCGAAAACTGCGGCGGCATCTGTTCCATCTCGCCATGAAACCGTGTGGCGGCCGCTTGTACCTTCAAGAGCGTCAACTTCGCGGCCACTTCCGGCCATCGGTCCGGTGTTGCAGGCTCTCCCTCGGCGTCATAGGTGTCCGTCGTGAATCCGAAGCGAATGCTTCCCGTATAGCTTTTCCCGGCGGCTGAAAAGTACTGCGCGAGGCGCGTGAACTTGCCCATCAGCAGCGGCAGAACCCCGGTTGCCATAGGGTCCAGCGTGCCGAGGTGGCCAATTGATTGCTCCCCGGTGATCGTTCGCAGCCGGTTCACCACATCGTGGCTGGTCATCCCACCCGGCTTATCGATGACAAGAAGCCCGTTCACATCATCACTTTAGCTGCCGGAGGTTCGCTTGCCAACTCAAGCCGGAACGCCCCAATCTAGAAAGAGATGGCAGAAGAACTGGAACGCGCGCGCAAGGCGGTGCGGGAGCTCAGCAAGACGCTCAAGAGCTTACCCATGGATCCCCCACCTGAGGAGATTCACAAGCTGCGCACGACAACGCGAAGGGTTGAGGCGATCGTCTCGGTGCTGGGGCATGTGGAGGGAAAGGAATCGCGGCGCGTCCTCAAATCGATTGAACCGATACGCAAGGCAGCAGGCGGCGTCCGTGAAATGGACGTGATGATCGTCAACGCGCGCAAGCTGGAGCGCTACGTGGCCGGCGATTCCCTCACCCGCATGCTCGAGCACCTGCAAATTGCGCGGCAGCAGAACGCCGAAGTGCTGCGGCGCGTGCTCGGCCGCCGGCGTGACCTGGCGCGGGAAAACCTGAAACAGTATTCCAGGCTTATTCGAACCGCACTGGCTCCCGAGAAAGAAGCTGTATCCCTCAATGGATTGCCCGCGCACTTGCAAGAGGGGGTCCACTCCGCGGCCATTAAAGTGGTCCGCGAGCTTGGCGAATGGCCACCGCTCGACGCTGATAACGTCCACGCCTTCCGGCTGAAGGTGAAGGAGCTGCGTTATATCCTGCAGCTTTCAGCCGACGCCGATTCCGGCCTGGTAGAAACGCTGGGAAACGTGCAGCGCCTCATCGGCGACTGGCACGACTGGCAGCAGTTGGAACAGATTGCGCGGAAACTTCTGAACATGAAACGGGACGGCACGCTGTTGACGCGCATTGGCGAGACGAGCAGGCGAAGACTCAGCCGGGCGCTCACCGCCGCGAATGCGCTGCGGGGAAAGTATCTGACGATGCCATTCGCCCAGGGGGTTTGAGGCGCGGGACACATTGAAGAGAGTCGGCCCGCTGCAGGCGCGTCAGACGATCCCGTTGCCAGGTTGGCGCACCAGCGAGAGGAACTCCGCGCGCGTCTCCTTCTGCCGGAAGCAGCCCACCATGGCGCTTGTGACCGTGGACGAGTGTTGCTTTTCGATGCCGCGCATCATCATGCACAGGTGCCGCGCCTCAATGACCACGCCCACACCCTGCGGCGCGATGGCTTCCTGAATCGAGTCGGCGATTTGGCGCGTCAGGCGCTCCTGCACCTGCAGGCGACGCGCAAAGACCTCCACGAGACGGGGAATCTTGCTCAGGCCGATGACCTTGCCTTTGGGAATGTAGGCCACGTGTACCTTGCCGAAGAAGGGCAGCATGTGGTGCTCGCAGAGCGAGAACATTTCGATGTCCTTGACGATGACCATCTCGTCATACTCCACCTCGAACATGGCTCCGCGCAGAATCCGCGCCGGGTCCTGGTCGTACCCCTTGGTGAGGAAGGCCAGCGACTTTTCTACGCGCTCCGGCGTCGCACGAAGGCCATCGCGGTCAGGATCCTCGCCCAGGCGGCCGAGGATTTCGCGATACATTTCCTGCGTGCTGAAGCTGCTCAGCCCTTCGCTTGCCTCAATTGCCCTGCGAACAGGTCTACTCACTGCAATTGGATGCGCCATTGTTTCTTATCCTCTCGCCGAACACTCAAAGAAATTGTTTTCCGTCTCTTCCACGCGGACATGCTCCAACTCGCCAGCCGGCAACGCACCGCGCAATAAACCGAAGATCGTCTTACAAAAATTCTCCGTCGTGGGAACGCGATCAGCAAACAGCGGATCGAGATTCAAGTTCGCGTGGTCGAACCGATCCAGCACGCGCGTTCGGACCGTTTCATCGAGCGCCACCAGATCCACCACCATCCCCGTCTCCGTATCCACAGCGCCGCCCACCAGAACTTCGACGAAATAATTGTGCCCGTGGCCGTGTTCGTTGTTGCACTTTCCATACGCCAAGCGGTTTTGCTCAAGAGTGAGCGCCGGCGTGTGCAGCCGGTGGCTTGCGCTGAGCATGTAGCGGCGGCCGAAGTACGCTTTCACGCTTCACCTCTGTCCTTCACCCCACGAACGGAGACCTGTTCGTGGGGACCCCGATACTCGGCGAAAATCTCCGGCGTCTCGTAGACGCGTATGCGGCTCAGGCGCGCTCCTCCCGCCGCGGTCACAACTGGTTCCAGCCGCTTCCACGTCGCGATCGCGATATTTTCCGTCGTCGGAATAGCATGCTTGAACTCCGGTGCATCGAGATTCAGGTGCTTGTGGTCGTAGGCAGCCAGGACTTCCCGCTCCATCACGCCCTTGAGCCACTTGAGATCGACGACGAAGCCAGTCACGGGGTCTGGCTCGCCCGCCACCGTCACTTCCAGCGTGTAATTGTGCCCGTGTCCGTTTCTGTTTGCACAGCGCCGGAACACACGCTCATTCTTCTCCGCGGACCAGGACTCATTCCAGTAGTAGTGCGATGCGGAAAACGTTGCCCGCCGCGTTAATAAGATCATTCCTGCCCTCACTTAAGAGATTCCAGAGTTCAGCAAAGGTTTCACAGAACCAAGCTGAATTTGCGCAGGATCGAAAAATCCGCTCTCGGTTCACGATCCGCTCAAAAATCCTCTGCCGCCCTGTCTCCTACGGGGTGTAACTCCGCCCCTTCCAGCTTACGCGCTTGAGGATGCGGTGCTGGAACCAGCTTCGATAGAGCAGAGCCACAAAGAGCGGCAGACCCAGGGGCGCCAGCGCACAATCCAGGAAGGGAAAGTTCGACTTCGCAACACGCGCATAGAATCGGAAGAGCGTGCGCAGCCAGAGTAATGCCAGGAGCCAGCCCGCGCCAAGCCATTCGAGCCCATGCGCTCCCAATCGCGCATTCCACAGTTCGTAAGTCAGGATCGGCAGCCCAAAGAGAAGCGCAATATCCAGGGCCCTGAAAATGGCGAGCAGGAGCGCGTTGTTGAAGAGCAGGTTCAGGTTCTTAGTCCAGCCCTCGATCATCGCCCCCGTGCTGCGGTACATGCGCGCGGAGACGGCGTCGTCGGCATAGCGGAAGCGTAGCCCCACTTTGCGCCGCTTGGCCAGGAACGCCAGTTCTACGTCTTCCAGCACTTTGCCGGCAACGCTCGGATGTCCCCCCAGCCGCCGATAGGCCTCCCGCTCCACCAGCAAGAACTGGCCATTGGCCGCGGCGATGCGCTGCACGGGGTCGGAAACCTTGGCTGGCGGATAGGCCAGCGCCAATTCACAAAAAACCAGAGGCATGAGCGAGCGCTGCGCCAGCCCGCGCACAACTTGCCGCGGTGAATAGCTCAGCATGCCCACCTTGTGCCGCTCGGCCTCGTGCAATGCTCGGCGCAAGTTGCCGAGCTCGTGCACCGTGTCGGCATCGGTAAACAACAGCCAGCGGCCCCGCGCGCGCCGCGCCGCTGTCCAAACTGCGTTGGCCTTCCCCGTCCAGCCGGTCTCCAATTTGCCCGCCTCGAGCAGCGTGACCCCGGAGAATCCGCGCGCGATCTCGACCGTCCGGTCGGTCGAGTGATCGTCAACGATGATCAGCTCCCAGTCACGGCCCAGCTCGAAGATGTCTTCCGATTGGCTGACCAGCGACTGCAGGCACTCACCCAGGCAGTCTTGCTCGTTGCGTGCCGGAACAATCACCGTCAGCTCGATGAGCGTGTCCGGCTCCGGCTGGTCGAAGACGGTTCCCGGCGTGGTCTTGTCTGCCCAGTCGCGCCAATCGGAAGTTGGACCCGAGTCATCTGCGGGATCGGTCAGGCCCAACACCGGCGTCCAGCTGCCACTCCCACTCCGCTTCGGCTCATCCTTGCTCATCGTGCGGTACCGTTTTCTTCCCGCCCTCTCGCTCCGTATTATAAGGACGTGCGGTTTCCTCGTAGCCTCATCCTGGCGCTCTTGTTTGCCTTAGCCCTTCTGCCCGCGTGCAACCGCGGTTCTCATCCCGCGCAAACCGGCAAGGCCGCACCCGATTTCACCGTCTCCGACGGCACATCCACCGTTCATCTTGCCAGCTACCGCGGCCAGGTTGTCCTGCTCAACTTTTGGGCTTCCTGGTGCATGCCATGTGTCGAGGAGATGCCTTCGCTCCTCGCGCTTCATCATGAGCAGCCCAATCTTGTCATTCTCGCGGTCAGTATCGACGACGATCGCGCCGCCTACTCGAGCTTCATCGTTCGCCATCACGTCGACCTCATCACTGCCTTCGACCCCACGGAGTCGGCTGCGAAGCTGTATCACACGGATATGTGGCCGGAAACTTACGTCATCGACCGTCAGGGAATCATCCGCCGCAAATTCGTTGGACCTCAGGAGTGGACCAGTCCCGAGATCATTTCCTATCTCAAGAGCCTTTGAGCGCGAAAGCTTTTCGCATCCGCTCCTTGCTATTCTGTATTCATGACCACGGTGGACATCGTCTATCGCTACGCGACGCCGCCCACGGAGCATGTCGCGATCGCTCTGGCGCACGCGCGAGACGTTTACGGCATACGGAAACTGAGCTTCGATCGTGCGGCCCGTATGCTCCGCATTGAATACGACGCCACTCGCCTCAACGCCACCGCGGTCACCAAGCTCGTCCGCGAGGCAGGGCTCGACATTGTTGAGGAGGAGCCGCTTCTCCCCGCGCCCGCTCCGGCAGCAGCGCTCCCACCAACGGCGTAGCCCCGTTGCGCCACCGGTCGAACTTTGCGCCGCCGCTCTAGCCTTGCGCAGCCGCGCTGGCCTTGATACTCTGACAAAGGTTCGTCCCCTGGGCTTCGTCCTGAAGCCCGCGCGTGTGCGCCCGTAGCTCAGCTGGATAGAGCGACTGACTACGAATCAGTAGGTCGGGAGTTCGAATCTCTCCGGGCGCACCATTAAATCCAATAAAGTCAATTGATTATGAGCCGAGCGAAAATCAACGCGCTCGGCTTCGTTGTCTGTGTCAACACCATGTCAACAAAGTTCGAGACTGCGAGATTGGACCGGCGCCCTTGTCCGGTCCCGATTCGGCGGACAATTATTGCGGCGGAATGATCCCCGCGTCTGATGCGGGTTTTCGTGCTCTGAAATGTCCGCTGTATTCCCATCACTCTTCCCCGAACATCGCAATTTGTTAGCGCCAGTGTCATTGTGTGCGCATGGAAACGGCGACCATGGCACCGAATCACCCCGAAGCTGCGGCGAGCTTACTTGCTGGCGAGTTTGTTGCGCCGGATGATCTCGCGCGGGAGCTAAACATCAGCCCGAGAACTCTTCACAGGTGGCACACCTTGCGAATGGGACCGCCAAGAGTTTCTATCGGCAGAACCATTCTTTACAGGCGCACCGCGATCCGCACGTGGCTGGAGAGCCGTGAGGACGGCCAGCGGAGAAAGGCGCGTAAGTGACCGGATCGCCCGATCTCTTGCGCGCGGCGCTCGACTATGTAGAGCGGGGCTGGTTTGTAGTTCCGCTCCATTCTCCGGCGAAAGGTGGCTGCTCCTGCGGGCGCTCCGATTGTGCGAGCCCTGGAAAGCATCCCCGAACGGCGCACGGCCTGAAAGATGCAAGCCGAGAGCCCGCCAAAGTGCGCGAATGGTGGCAACGCTGGCCGGATGCGAACATTGGCGTTCTGACCGGGCCGGAAAGTGGAATCATCGTTCTCGATGTGGACGGCGAACCGGGGCTGCAAACCTTGATTGAATTCGAGGGCAAGGGCTTGCGATTGCCCGATACCTACAGCGTGACTACCGGACGCGGAGCGCATGTCTACTTTCAACATCCGGCCGGCCTGGACGTTCGCAATAGCGCGGGCAAGATTGGAGCGGGGCTCGACATTCGCGGGGCCGGCGGATACGTGGTTGCCGCGCCGTCGATTCACTCTAGCGGAGCCCGCTATCAAAGCGACCAGCCAGCCGAAGGACTCGCCCCTGTTCCGCAATGGCTGCTAACGCTCATTCAAGAGGCGAACGGCGCAGAGAGCAGGCAAAGCGTAGCGGTGGCGGACACTGTGGCGGGCGAGCCTATCGGCAAAGGGAAGAGAACGAATCGCCTGGTATCGCTTGCCGGGTCCATGCACAAACGGGGCATGACTCCGGCCGCAATCGAGGCCGCGTTGCTCGCAGAAAATGCGGCGAAGTGTTTCCCGCCATTGCCAGATGCGAAAGTGCGGGCGATTGCTTATGACATACCAACGCGCTATCCGAACACAGAAAACGGAAGGAAAGAAAGCCCGATTCTAAAGCCCGATCTGATCCGGCTTGCGGATGTGGCGGCGCGCCGTGTGGATTGGCTGTGGGGGCCGTTCATACCGGCCCGAATGCTTTCCATGATTAGCGGTGATCCGGGGGCGGGAAAATCGTTTATCGCTTTAGCCGTGTGCGCCGATCTCTCGCGGGGAAAGCTACGTGACGGGCGGATTGTGGAGCCGGGGAATTCCCTCTATCTCAGTATCGAAAACCCGATTGCTGAGACAATCCGCCCGCGCTTCGATCTTCTCGGCGGTGATGCGTCGCGTTTCTTTGTGCTCAAGGGAACACTCTTTGCCGAAGATGGCGAAGAGCAACGGGGAGCTGTCACGCTCGCAGATATTCCCATTCTCGAAGCGGCCATCGCTGAGACCGGCGCGCGGCTGATTGTCATAGACCCGATTCAATCCTATCTCGGCTCGACTGTGGACCTTCATCGAAGCAACGAAACCCGCCCGGTATTGGATGGTCTATCGAAACTCGCTGAGTCGCACGGCTGTGCCGTGCTCTTGCTCCGGCATCTTTCAAAGCAGTCTGGGGGAAAGGCGATTCATCGGGGCTTGGGGTCCATCGACTTGAGCGGCGCGGTTCGCTCTGAATTGCTGGCGGGTTCGCTTCCCGACAACCCCGAAGCGCGCGCCTTGGTTCATATCAAAAGCAACGTGGGCCGCATCGGAGGCGCGCTCGGGTATTCAATCGACGGCGAAGGCCGCTTTACCTGGACAGGGGAAAGTCAGATTACCGCATCCGATTTATTGGCCGCCCCAGATGCCCCAGAGGATCGAAGCGCACGCGATGACGCTATTCAATGGCTATCCGATCTTTTGAAAGATGGCGGCCGCGAACAGAAAGAAGTGCGCAAGCTGGCGGACGGCGCCGGCATTACCTACGGCACCTTGCGGCGCGCCAAAGATGCACTTAGGGTCCGGTCCTACAAAGCCACAATGTCCGGGCCGTGGCTGTGGGCTCTCCCCGAAGGTGCGCACGGTTCTCCCGAAGATGCGCACACAAATAACGTGAGCACCTTCGCAGAATTGCGCACCTTCGAAGATGCTCAACCCGCGCCGAAGGTGCTCAACAAGAATACTGTAAGTCTTTTAGATTACGAAGGTGCTCAAACGGCAGTGTGTGAGCACCTTGTGAGCACCTTCGAGGCTTCAGGCGCGAAAGAAAGCTCTCAACAAATCTTGGCCACGATCCCGATAGATGACATTTTCTGTTCGCGTCGGAGGGTCCAATGAGCGCCATTGACCCGGGAATAATTGCGGTTGGCACGAAAGTCTATCTGAAGGCTTGCCGCGCCGGAGAGCCGGGAACCGTGGTCCGCGTCGAACGAGGAAAGCTGGTCGTTTACTGGCGTGATCTTGACTACTGGAGCAGGCATCGCCTTGAAAGCTTGGAGCTGGCCAAGGAAGAAACCGCAGAGGCACGGCCCACTGATACAGCATCAGACAACCGCTATCTAGAATCTCAACACAACACACATATTCTCAATACTTTACCGCAATTACCCTTTGAAGATTCTGATCTATGTCAACATGGTGTCAACACTACGAAGGTGAACCGCGCGCAAGGGATTTCTTCCTTGTCAAGGAATTTATTTTCGGGGGAATTGAGATGAGCAGTGACCTCACCGCAGAGCAGCGGGCCGCATGGAGCGCTTACATCTTGGCTGGGGTTCGGGAAGAGCGGCTGCGGAAGATTGCGGCCGAATTATGGTTAGCCGCAAGCGACGCTGAGGATTACGACAAAGCGCAGCGGATCGCGGCGGAAACAGATTCCTGGTTCGAGCCGGAGGCAGAGCAATGAAAATTCGGGATCGTGTTTGCCGCAAAGACGCGCCGGGGATTGTGGGGACGGTGATCGCCATGCAGAACGGCAAGGCGAAGGTTTACTGGAGCAGCCACACGTCGCAATGGATCGATAGCGCGGCGCTCATGCAAGCCCCACGGGTGACAGAAAAGGGCAAACCGTGACAGCGATAACGCCAGGCCAGGAGCGGAAGATCGAACGCATGATTGTGGCGCTCTTGACTTCGCGCACGCTGAAAGAGGCCGCCGGTTCTCTTGGCGTGAGTACCCGCACGATCATGCGCCATCAAAAGCACGAAGCATTTCAGGCTCAATACAAAGAAGTGAAGCGCGCGCTATTAGCTCAAGCCACAGCGCGGCTGCGCGCAGAATCGGGCGCGGCGGTCGAAGCACTCGCCAAAGTCGTAGAGACCGGCGATTCATGGACCGAGCCTGTTTTCTATCAAGGTAAGGTGTGCGGCAAGGTGAAGAAATTCTCGCCCACGGCGCGGGTGAGCGCAGCAACCAAGATTCTCGAATTAGCTTTACGCTCGCATGAAATCGAAGACCTAACCGAACGCTTAGAGCGACTCGAAAGGAGTTTGCAGAAATGAGATTAGGCGATCTGGAAAAGAGAATTTTGACGCTGGAAACGCGCGTTCATGTAGTGGACGAATGCGACCTAGTAAACGGGGCCATGATGAGGGAGCACTATCTAAGTCACGGGCAGCAATGCCCACCGCATGTTTTGGATCCCGAGCTTGACCGGCTGAAAGCGCAGGAATCATTGCCGGCGGGGACTTCCAACTTAATCGCGGTCGCGTGGGAGATACTGCACAATCCCGGCCCGCAGTACACGGAGGTTACATGCGAATAAGTGACCTAGGAAAGCGTCTGACGGCGCTTGAGGCAAGGTTAGGCGTTGCGCTGGACGTTTATTTACTGAGAAGCGGAGAGCGCGCGACTCTTCCCAAGAATCAACGGCTGCAAGCGTTCGCTGATGTGTTGCATGGAAGGCCCACAGAGAGAGCGCGATTGATGTTCGAGGCGCAGAGCACGAGCGGCGGGGATAGATTGCACGAATTGTGCCAGGCGCTAAACCACGAAACCAACTAAGGAGAAAATGCACATGGACGATCTGGAAACCATCACAACGGAAACCGCACAGGACGCGCCTATTGATCTAGCAGAGGCACGGGCGCGGCTGGCCGATCTGCAAGCACAGGCACAGGCGCAAGAGCGCGTGATTGTCGAAGAGGAATTGCGCCAGGCCGAGGCCGCGCACGGCGCTCTATTGGAGCAATGCGAAACGGCGCAAGCTGCCTTCGACGAAATCGCCCGCAAAGTCGAGGCTCAGACCAGTGTTGTGTATCAGAGCAGTACCCGGCGCGCTGGCGTCGCTCAAAAGCTGGACATGCATCAGCATAACCGTCCGCAGGGCAATGCTCGCTATGGTGACAAGTCTATTGCGCAATGGAATGCCGCTCTTGAAACATTTCTCGAGGAGCAGCGCGAGGCGGAGAGGGGATATGGCGAAGTTTTTGCCGTGCTCCTAAATCTGCAAGGCCAGAGGCGCGCGGCGGTCGAGAAACTCGATAGTCAGTCGCGGCCAGAAATTCTCGCACGTAACCGGGTTGCGGAGTTGCGCAGGAAACTCGATGCAATGACGCCACGGCCCACAAAGACGGAATGGGAAGAATTCCAGCAGCCGGTTTTGAACGGCGCAACGTTGGTATATACGAGTGATTCTAGCTTGCGCGCGGATCCGCTTAGTCGCCGTGCGGCTTCGCGGCCAGAGGCGCGATGAAGTTGGGCGGCGGGCGGGTACATTCTCCTGTCCCCGATTCGCTCGCCCGAAAGGGGGACGGCGCATACCGTCCCCCGGTTTTTCTCATCGGGAGTGAGGATTAGTGAAAAGGGACATTGCCACTCTCGCATTCATGCAAGATCAGCGCGCCCGCTCTGACGCAGCCGATTCGATGCCTGTAAAGCGCGGCTGTATCTGTCCGAACGGCGGGCGGCCTGATGAAAGTGGGACTTCCTACTATTGCCCATCCTGCCAAGTTGCCGGGCACGGATTGCGCGCGCTGTACGTCATTCACAACATTAGTTTCGGCGGTTTCGATGAGGTGATCGAAGAACCTCCCCGTTCGAAGTCCAACCATCGGCCCAGATTGCCGGTCAATACCGAATCACTTCGCGCTGATGCGCGTCTGAATGAAGCAACGCGGCTATGCAGGGAAAGGCTTGCGGCAAGCGGTCGTATCTGAATGTTATAGAGGTACGAATCGGGATACTCAACCATCAACCGAGAGGAGCTAACACAATGGCAACCATGAAAGAAACAGGACAGCAGGCGGCGGCGGGCTATGCAAAGAGCAATGCGCCTATTCCACAGAGCAAGCCCATACCTGGCGGAACGGGGCAGATTCCAACCGTGGACACCGCGAAGATTGCGCCCACAACCGGGCCAGCGGGTGACGGCGCACCCGACAAGTTGCAATGGGAAGTCGATTTGGCTCCGCCTCTTCTCAGCGGCGACCAGCCGAAGCAGTGAGCAGATGCCGGAGTGCGACCGCATCCGCTCTCCGGCTATTTCGTGCCCGCGCCCAGGCGATTCCGCCATGCAATACCCTTACCCGATTCGCGGCGGCGCGTCTGAGGGTAAATGTGGGGGCTGCGCAAGTTCAAGATAAAGCCGAAAATTGAAATTGGCTTTCAAGCCAGCGAGCGCCCCCTCAAACGCACGAATCGCCTTTGCGTGGTCACTGTTCACATCCGTAACCCATTGCCCCCCGCATTTCGGACAAGTTAACAGGAAACTCGCCGCATCTTCTTTGAGCGGCAAGGAAAGCGATGCGCCGCATTGCTCCGATGTTTCTTTGAGCGTGATTTTACTTTTGCTTTTGAGCTTGCAATCACAGCGGAGCGACAGAATATCGCTCACTTCGATGTAGCGTTTCTCTTGTGCGGGCATTTCTTACGATCCTCCGATCTTTGATGTGTTTTGGTGATTTTGTTGACACGGATTTTCGAGGGTGTTGACACAGTGTTGACACGGGCTCGATAGCTAAATTGTGGGAGAATCACAAAACCCGCATAAATAGCGGGCGCTGCGCGACAAAAAAGGCGAAGTGACCCGCTGATTACCTATCAGTAGCCCTATTCGATTGAGTCCCCGCATAATCGTCCGCACAGCGATTGAGCCATCGTTGGACGGCGCGACGAACCTTGTTTTTTTGACGGTCACCGCCCGAGATAGCAGCGCGCCACGTGTGAATGTGGACGCGCTGCCCCGAGCGGTTGTAATCGCTCAATACTGCTTTCTGTGATGGCTCAAGACAATCAAGCGGGTCTAACTTCGGAGATAGGTTATCGAGCGCGAGCGCGATAGACAGCCATTCCTGTTTCGACAGAATCCGGCGGCCTTTCGGACCGCGCTTTGCGCTTTGCTTCGCCCGATGCACTAGCGGCGCCACGATTGCCTTTGGTCCTTCTAGTTGTTTAGGTGTGCCTTCTCTGAAACACAGGACTCCATCTCTGCGACTCCAATAGAGATTCGGATAACTCGCAGCTATGCGGTCGAAATACTCCGATGCTGGCCCGAAAATGGCTCTGCCACGAATGAGCACTTTCTTCTCTAATTGCGGCGGAATAGATTCGACTTGCCAGCCCAGCGCTTCACACACTTTGCGAATCCCGTCAGCATCGCTGAAAGGGCCAGGGATCGCCCTTAGGCTCACGAAATCGGGCGCTATCGAAACCTCTGGCCCGCGATGCCACCGCGTTGCGCCACGAGCCGCAATCATGCTGTTTTTCTCGATTCAAAAGCGATGATCTTTGCAAGCTGATTCGTTGCGGCGCGCTGTGCCTCATCCTGCACATGGGCATATCTCATGGTCGTGGACGCTTGCACGTGACCCAAGAGCTTACCGACCACTTGAAGCCCTACGCCATTTGAAATCAGATGCGAAGCGTAGCTGTGCCGTAGATCGTGGAGGCGAACAGTGGGCTTGTATCGCGTGAGTAATTTTCCCCGCTTGCCCTTCACGCTGTAGGTTTCTACGAGGCCCGCCGCTTTGCACGCTTGCAGCCAGGGCCGCTTGAGAGAAACGCGCTTCTCGCCGCCGGTTCGTTTGCCGTCCTTACCTTTGGCCTGTGTGCCTCGAAACAGCGGGCCAACCGCATTGCGTGGCCTCATGCTCTGCAGCAATTCAATTGCCGGCGCGCTCAGTGGAACGTGCTCAGTCTTTTTCTGCTTTGTGTGGTGGGTCGGCTTTGTCCACACTCCACGGGTCAAATCGAATTCCTGCCATTCGGCCCGGAGTGCCTCGCCCGCGCGCGAACCTGTGAGCAGGAGAAGCCGCAAGCAATTGGCCGCGCTCTGATCCTTGTACTTGTCCAAGGCTTCGCGGAATCGCTGTATTTGCTCGACTGACAGCCATTTCTCGCGTTTCTCTTCCGAAAATTTCTTGACTCCACGGGCGGGATTCTCTGCGATCCGCTTCGCTTCAAGCGCATAGTTGAACATTTTGGAGAGTAGCGCCAAGATGCGGTTAGCTTGGTAGGGTGTGGCCTTAAAAGATGCGTGCAACCGTTCAATATCGCGCTTCCCGATGGCGTTCAGTCGAAGGCTTCCGAGTTTGGAGATTATTTTCTTAAGCATTCGCTCATAGTCTCTGCGCGTGTGTGGACGCAACCGCTGAAAGCTTTCGCTCTCTTTGTAATCGGTCACCAGGTCATTCATGGTGGGGTCACTGCGCATTTTATTGCGATCTTCCATTGGATCGCCGCCCTTGCGAATCTTGGCCCTAAGTTCGCTTGCTTCAATGCGAGCGGCCGTCACAGTCAATTCGGGATGTCCGCCGATGGTGTAACGGCGGTGCCGTCTTCCGTGCACCGTCCGATAATCGAGAATGAAACTAATCACTCCCGCCGCTGTGATCCGCACGCCGAAGCCCGGAATTTCGGAGTCAAATTCGATGCGGCTGTTCTCTTCCGGGGCCTTCATTCGCTTGATAGTTTGCTCGACAATCCGCTTTCCCATGCGCCCTCCGTGTCAACACCGTGTCAACAAAATGCGGTCACAAGTGGCCGTGTGTGTCTCTGATTGTCAGTTGACCGGCACTATATGTCAAGAGGAATCATAGTGATACGCGGGAAGTCTTTTCTTTCGTGTCAACGCCAAAAACTAGGGAATCTGACTACGAATCAGTAGGTCGGGAGTTCGAATCTCTCCGGGCGCACCACTTAAATAACACAAAATAAACAAGTTAAAGGCAAATTGGCGATCAGGGACCCCTTGGCCTTCTTTGCCTGGTGCCTGTTTTGGTGCATGTTTTTCAGGCGGAGGGGGCGACCATTCGCTCCGATGCGGCTGCGGTCGTCTGCGGCGCGAGGTGCATATATCTTGCGGTCATCGCAATTGATTTATGGCAGGCGAGCTCTTGAATCGCTTTCATTGACACCCCTTCGAGCGCGAGCCAACTACAAAATGTGTGGCGATTGCAGTGCCAGGTGTAGTTGTCGATCTTCGCTTTCTTGAGGCACGGCTCGAACCAGAACCGGCAGTAATCGCCGGCATTCGGGAACACAGGATCAGTTGGTTCGTGTGGAACCATTTTTTGTTGTTGCTTCATGGCGGCTAAGGCGATGGAGTTGAGCGGTATGTTGCGCGCCTTGGTTTGCACACGACCCGTTGGATCCTTTGCACTCCAGAGGTGAATCACATGGCGCTTCAAGTCAACCTGAGACCACACAAGCGAAAACTGGACTTCCCATCGCATCCCCGTAAATACACTGACCACGAACGCGGGGTGTTGTTGAGGAAAGTCTCGAAGGATGACACCTGAGAGGCTCTCGTATTCTTGCCGGCTGAGGTACCGATTACGCGCGTTGTCCTCCGTACGAAGTCTTACGAGCCGCGCGGGATTTGTGCTGACCTTGCCGTTTTCCATTCCGAGGTGGAAGCAGAGTGAGAAGAATGCACGGAATCGATTCGCTGTCGCTGGGGTTTTACAGTGCTCGGTGAGGAAATTGTCGATCTCTTCTGGAATGATTTCAGCGGCGGGACGGGAACCAAACGGCTCGCGCAACGTCCGTTCTTTCCAAACGTAGTCGGGCCAGGTTTTCAAGTGGGCTTTCGCGTAGTCGACTGCCGCGGTTGCCAGTTCCCCGAAGCTCGTCGCCTTCCGAGGCCGGAGCTCTGGCAGCTTCTTGTTTCGCAGCGCGTCGACCTTGCGCTTCTGATAAAGCATGATTGCGTCCGACTTGCGCCCGACTTTCTCGCGGTGCTGTTTGCCGCCGATATAGTAGTTGACCCACCAACAGCCAGAGCCCGGAGGCCGTTCAAACACTCCCTTGACCTGTTTCGGAATCCGGTCTTTCGGCATCTGTCGCCCTCCCCAGTGTTCCCTTTAACTGACCATAGCTCAAATAAAACCCCGTGACGCGCGCTGTGCATGACGATATTCTGTAATGTGATTTGGATCACAAATTGAAGAAAAGATTGTGTTTACGATCTGCTTGGTGTAACATATGAACGGGTGTCTTGCGGTTCACCGCATTGGCAGCGGTTGAAGAGATGGTCAAGGCGCCCAGGGCGAGCCGGTCCCGCCCAAGCTAGCGACGGCATTAGCGGTGGTAGTCGGCCACCAAACTTGTGGCTCCCTTATGAGTCACACCGGCAATATCAAACGAAAGGCCGACGATAACCGTGCGTAATTCCGAAGTCCTGCACCGCCAGGTACAGGAAACAAACGCTCAAATTCAGGTGGTTCCCCGATTCCCGGGTAACCGCAACACCTCTAACATTCAACCTATGGAATCCTCGCAATCCTGCGGAGAGCGGCTGCTTTATGGCCGCAAAGAAGCCGCTTGGAAGCTCTCCGTCAGTGTTCGGACGGTTGACACCAACTTAGCACTCGGTGAGTTTGAAACTCGCCGAATCGGAAAGAGAGTCCTCATCACTGCAGCTAGCTTAAAGCGGTTTGCGGCAAGCAACCACTTTGGACCGGTCTCCAGCGCCCGAAAGAAAGAGGAGAACACCGAGAAGGAGCGGAAAGCCGCATGAACCAGACGCGAACCGATCGACTTGCCAAATTGGCAAGTCTTCGTCTCGAACTTGAGTCCGCCGAGAAAGCCGGCGGACTCGAAACCTGGGATCTGGCTCTCAAACAGTCAAGAGAGAACCTGGTCGCGATCATCGAGAAGTGCAACAACTGCCGCTTTGATCTCGGCCGGGTTCTCTCACGATACAGGGCTCACTTCAAAGCCGATCATCACTGGTTGGCGGCAGCGAAGGTGATCGCTTCAGCACTGCGTGTCAGCGAACGAACTGACCACCGGATTCTCGAGGAGTATGAGCCCGCCTCGAAACTGCCGGAGACAGTTGTGGAGGCAATGAAGGAACAGAACATCGACCCGGCAGCAGGCAAGAATGCCGGGTTGGTGACCGAACTCCTGCAAACGCCCGAACCAGGATCCCGGCAGGAGGCGGGAACGATCGTCGCGGAAAAGCAACAGGAACAAGTTGCGAAGAAGAAGCAGAAAAAAGCAGGACTCAGGAGCACGACGATCGTCAGTCGCAAATCCGTCGTCGCAAGGATCGTCGCGCAGCTCCGCAATCGATTAAAGGCGATTTCACCCGAGGAGCGCGACTCAGAAGTTCGAGCCATTCTCGAGCAAGTTGCACGAGAACTCGGCGCGGAATTCAAGGGACCGCGGCGCCTCGTACGTCCCGATCATGCGAGCCAACTCCAGATTAAGGATGCAGCATAAGATCGTTGCGATCAACGAATCGAAGGCATGCTTCACTGTGCTGTCCGGCTTTGGAGCGTGCCTCGCGATTCAGGATGCGCTGGCGATCTTAATGAAGGCGCACAGCCCGTGGACTTCTTGTCCTGCGATTGGGAGATTTCAGCGCCCTGCAACCTAATCCGCAGCGCTCGATGCCCTGCCTTCGGTCTTTGCACTGCCGACCGGTTTCCTTTCCTGCTTGTCGCTCTGGACGTCCGCGACCCCTGTGCTTTTGGCGTTGCTGACCGCATACAGAACCAGCTCGACACGCGAGGAAACGCCCAGCTTATCGAAAGCATGAAACAAGTAGTTCCTGACTGTATGCTCGCTTAGCTTCAGTTCCTTGGCGATCTCTCGGTTCTGCAGGCCCTCGGCCACGAGACGCACAACGTCCTCTTCCCGGTTGGTCAGCAACCTCATTCCGTCCGCGTTCACTACCCGCATGGGCGCAAGTTGGGATAATGCCTCGACAACCTCCGCAAGTTCGCTGCTGTTTGCCCAGATCTGCCCCGCGTGGACCTGCTCGACGCACCGGGTTAGCAACTTGAGCGTCGACTGCGAAAGGCATAAGACGCCTCTTGCGCCGGCCCGAAAAGCATCTGCGATCACATAGCGTTCAGGGCTGTAGAATAGAATGACCGACTGCACCTTCGGAGAATGCTCACAGACCTCCCGCAACACTCCTAAGCCGCTCAGCGGACCGTCCGCCAAGGTCGCGCTGATCAGTGCGACATCTACATCTGTCGACCGCACCGAATCGAGAACCTCCTGTGCGGTTGTAGCGCTGGCGACCACGTGAAAGCCTTGATGCCGGTTCAGCACCTGCATCATCACGTCGCGTGTCAGTAGGTTCGGGTTTGCGAAAAGAATGGAAATGGTACTTCGTTGATCAGTCATCGCCCCCACGTCCTTTCAATAGCCTTCGGTGCTACAAGCCCGGCAAATGCAGCCGACATTCCTGCAGCTGGCACTAGGGGAGGACAGTGCGAGCATTAGATTCGGGGTTCAAAGGCGCGCGCGCAAGCGCCAACCTGCAACGTAGCACTTACGCACAGTCACGGTCCAAGACCCACTCGGAAGACGCATCCATTTTAGCCCCAAAAGCTACAATGTCGACAAAGATAACTGCCGTTCGTTGTGATTTTTGATGAAAGCGTGACCGCCCTCGCGGTTTGGTTGGTCTGTTTTGGGGTGCGGGTTTGCTTCGACCATCTACTACCGATTGCTATCGATTAGCTGTGACGTCTCCGCGTGAGTAACCATCTTTAATAGTTACTGTCCACGAGTCACTAGAGACAAATGACTCTAGTCCGACCTGAACGAAAGTCTCTAATTCCTGCCAGGGACAAATGACCCTCCAAACACGCGGAAGCATGGACGCAAAGTGGGACAAATGTCTCTAGCCTTCCGCAACGAATCAGGGACTCGTAGCTTTGGGTACTTCATTCTCTTGTGAGCGTTTCCCCAAGCGCGTAGATTGGGATTCCTTAATCCAGTCTTCATTGTTCACCGGTTGCGGACGGATTGAAAGCGACGATCACATGCATTGTGTTCTAGAACTGCGAAGAGCCAGACGGTACCGGTTGAGCGCTCCAGCGCTTTTCTTGTGGGCGCCCCACGAGGGGGAACCGCAAGGCGGCCAGGGCGTTACTCGTGACATCAACGCTTCCGGTGTCTACGTCCTAACGGATCAATTGCCGCCAGTGGGAGCACTCATCCAAGTGGAGGTCCTACTCCCCAAAATGGAGGATTCCAGCGTCGGGATGTCCCTGGCTGGTGAAGGCGTAGTGCTTCGCGTCGAGCCGAGCGGCTCCCAAGGTGCGGGCACCAGCGAAAGAGGTTTCGCCGCTTCGGTGCATTTTTACCCCGAATCGATGGCATCGGCTCTTTCGCACCTGGATAGTTTCGGGCCAGTTGTATAAGCCCAGGTTTATGAACACGGGCGCAATGTTCGACGCGCCTCTTCGTTAAACAGTTTTTCCTTCGAAGAGGCTGTGGAAAAAGGAACTTTCCGAGTAAGGTTGGCGAAGCTTTGTCCGAAATTGTCGAGCGCGCGACGAATATAGAGAACAATAGGGCGTTCTGCGCTGGTGTGGACACCTTGCCCCGGTGGTATGCGCTGTATACAACCCCCCGCCATGAAAAGCATGTGTCAGAAATACTGGCGCACCGCCAAATCGAGACTTTCCTGCCGCTCTATCCGACGACCCGGCAATGGAAGAAGAGCCGCCCGGTCGTTCTGGAACTACCTCTGTTTCCCACCTACGTTTTTGTCCGCATCGCAAGGGACGCACGGAGCGCCGTCCTTGGCACGCCAGGCGTGCTGTCGATTGTTGGCTCGGCGCGAGAAGCTTGGCCCCTACCCGATTTCGAAATCGAAGCGTTACGTTTCGGCCTCCTCGAACGCAAGATTGAGCCGCACCCATACCTGACAGTGGGCGAAAGAGTGCGCATCAAAGCTGGAGTGATGACCGGCGTCGAAGGGGTCCTGGTCCGCAAGAAAAACGACTTCCGCGTGGTGCTTTCGCTGGACGCGATCATGCGCAGCGTAGCAGTCGAAGTCGATGCCGACGATATTGAGCCGGTCAGCAGGCCAGCGGCAAGAATGACCTGCTAAGGAACGAGAGGCAGCTTGTCGCGCAAGCCATCTGTCTCGCGTAGTTCGCAGGCGTAACCGGTCTAAGCGGTAAGAGAGCACTCAATTCGGCCTTCCTTACATCCGCCATCGAAACTTCTTTATGAATCAGGCAATCGTGCCGGACACTGGAGCGCTTGGCATAAACGGCGCACGGGCTGGGAGAACCGAGGATTCGTTCAGAGCTGCTTGACCGCTCTTGAAAGCAAATGAGGTTTGAAATGAAATATCCGCTCATCGTACTAGTTGGGCTTGTCGCGGCGGTCGCAATCACCGCGGCGGCCCAGGGCACTGTGACTCCCGCCACGACGAGGGCTAGTTCGTCTTCGAATGTGGTCGCCTCGACATATACGACCCCGGGGCTTCACGAGCGGTATCCGCGCTATCAGCTCCGAAGAGGCGATACTTTCGATCTTGATTTTGAGCTGTCACCCGAATTCAATCAGACCGTAGCTGTGCAACCAGATGGCTACGTCACTTTGAAGGGCGCTGGATCGATCTATATCGAAGGCGAGACAGTGCCGGAACTGACGGAAACCGTAAAGACCGCTTACGCGAAGATTCTGCACGACCCAGTCATTACGGTCGCCCTAAAGGATTTCGAGAAGCCTTATTTCATCGCTTCCGGCCAAGTGGCCAAGCCGGGCAAGTACGACCTCCGCAGCGACCTTACGGTCACAGAGGCGGTTGCAATCGCGGGCGGCTTTAACGACAAGGCCAAGCATTCACAGGTGGTTTTGTTTCGGCCATTGCCGGCTGGTGGTTACGAGGCGAAGCTCCTTAACGTGAAGAAGTTGCTTGCCACCCGCAATCTATCCGAAGACGTTCAACTGCAACCCGGAGACATGCTGTATGTTCCGCAGAACGCATTGTCGAAGATCCGTCCCTTCTTACCGACCTCAAGCATGGGTGCGTACTATAACCCTGCGGTCTACTGAGCCCTTAATTCAATTCTTGATTCGTAATGTTGACTCTTAAAACTGTCGCGTTCCCCAATGTTTTGACGGCGCGAACGCGCTAAGAACATTGCAGAGGCTAATCCCAATCAGTGAGATGCAAAACCTGCTCGCGCAGCGTTTCTTCAAACCCTTTTTCAAGGTAGACTTCCAGGATTCTCGCGTTACGTCGGAGGAATGCCTGATCATGGAGCGTGAACTCACGAAGGGGCTCAAGTTCCTTAGGTGGGCACTCCTCCTTATGCGTCACAAGGGCTCCTGGTCGCCCGCCGCGACTGCGGGCGAATTCTGGCGGTTCCTTTTCAACATCGGCAGGCATCGTGAGATACTCAGACTCCTCAAGCTCCCGCCATTCGATGAAATCGCTCAAAACAACCCCGGATTCGCCTTCAAATATGTCGTCCCAATCTACCTTACGCGAGGCTTCACAGCAGCCGAACGCGTGTCGTGCTTTTTGTATCACTATAGGCGCATGCATGCCACGCTTCCCGAAAACGTTCTGCGTCAGATTCTGCAAGGAGATGTTACACTCCATGAAATCTCTAATGGCGTCAATCGCTTTGCCTTGACGATGGGTTTGCCCGGACAAAGGGGCCATTTGGAGGGTGAACTGTCTCTTGATCTGCGAGCAAATGGCAAGAGGGTCTTTAATCTGTCCTTCACCATCGTCCCTGGATGGGTTGTGAAATCGGATGTTGCTGAGATTCTGTTGATTACGCGGCTTCAGGGCACGCTAGGATCCCGTCCCGAGATTAGACTCGTACGAAAAGTCTTCCATGAATTCTTCCCTGGAAAACTACTTCTTGCCGCCCTGCAAGGCATCGCTGCCGCCTTTGGGATCGGTGAATTAGATGCAGTATGCGCCACAAATCAACCGTACTATGTCAAGAAATACGCTTCCAACTTCCAAAGCGCCTATGACGATTTCTTCGCCGAATTGGGGATGGTCAAAACTGCCGCCGGCTTCTATTCCAGTTCTATTCCCATTGAGGGCAGACCTCTCGCATCATTTAAGGGACGCAACAGATCGCGGGCAAGGAAAAGACGGGCAATGAGACAACAGATTCAGTCGGCCTGTGCCGCCTTCCTCTTGGAAGCAGCTGATCGAGCCGCCCACTCTTCTTTCGGTGCAGTGAATTCGACCCCATTCCGGGGAGCCGTCGAACCAATTCCCAGCCCCATTTCTTCTCCCACACCGGACCTCAAGATTCCTTAACTTAGCGATTTACTACTATTCGGAGGCTGAAACGAACTCGCCGGGCGGCAGAAATCCCTCCGGAACGTTCCGTAACGTGAGGCGCGACATGAAACCTGAAGAACTGGCAATCATGAGAAATGACGAACTGGCAATTCAACGGTACGTTCGGCAACCGCTGCCGACCTTACGCGACATCATGGCTGTGCTGTTTCGTCAGCGCTGGCCAATGCTGATCGCATTTTCCCTGGTCGTTGTCGCGGTGGCCGTGTCCGGCCTGTGGATTCCAAAGTATGAAGCCCAGATGAAGATCCTGGCTCTGCGGCAGCGCACGGATGCAATGGTGACCCCGTCCGCCAACGCGCCCGTCCAGTTCAGCAGCGACCAAGTGAGCGAGGAAGATCTCAACTCCGAAGTTGAATTGCTCAACAGTGACGACCTGTTGCGCAAGGTCGTTCTGACCACAGGGCTAGATGAGCAATCTGGTTCGTCTACAGACAGTGGCAGTGCGGCACAAGTCGCGAAGGCTGTGCGCAAATTAGGCAAAGATTTAACGATCGAACCCCTGCGCAAGACCAATGTGATTTCAGTGCGCTATCAAGCCCGCGATCCGGAGATGGCGGCTAAGGTACTCAAAGCACTGGCTGCAGCATACATGGAAAAACACCTGGAAGTGCATCGTCCATCCGGCGAGTTTAAGTTCTTCGACCAACAGACGGCACAATACCAGCAGGGATTGGATCAAGCGCAAGAAAAGCTGACGGAATTTACCAAGGGAACCGGCGTTGTCTCCGCAGAGCTCGAGCGCGACTCTGCTTTGCGGCAAGGCGACGATTTCGACTCCACTGCACGTCAGGCTCAGACGGCGGTGCTTGAGACCGAACAACGTGTCCGTACTCTCCAAGCTCAACTGCAGTCCATCAAGCCAAGAATGACGACGGTTGTGCGCAACTCCGACAACCCACAGCTACTCGAGCAATTGAAATCGACCCTGCTAAATCTCGAGCTTAAGAGAACCGAACTTCTCACCAAGTACGAGCCAACTTATCCGCTGGTGCAGGAGGTCGACCAGCAGATCGCAGATGCAAAGGCTGCCATCGGTGCGGAAGAGAACAAGCCGATTCGCGATGAAACGACTGACCAGAACCCCGATTATCAGTGGGTTCAGGCTGAGCTTACGAAAGCTCAGGCCGATCTCAGCGGTTTGAAGGCGCGCGCGGCTGCCGCAGCTACCGTCGCCGCGAAGTACCATAAAGAAGCTCAACAGCTCGGTCAAAACGAAATTGAACAAGACAACCTCCTTCAGGCTGCCAAGACACAAGAAGCAAATTATCTCCTGTATACGCAAAAGCGCGAAGAAGCGCGCATCAGCGACGCCCTTGACCAGCGCGGCATCTTGAATGTCTCGCTGGCTGAGCAACCTGTCGTTCCCGCGCTTCCCAAACGGTCCCCGTTGAGCATTGCCCTTCTTACATTGCTGCTGGCCGGAACCTTCAGTCTTTCCACGGCGTTCGTACTCGATTTTATGGATCCAACGTTCCGCACGCCGGATGAGTTGGCCGGCTACCTGGGCACTCCGGTGCTCGCTGCACTGCCGAAGTACGGAGAGTAGCGCCATGTTGTTGCAATACTTCGGATTTCGGGAAGATCCATTCGGGACCACCCCCGACTCACGATACCTGTATCCCAGTCAAACGCATCGGGAGGCACTGGCATCGCTGGAGTTTGGCTTCTTGAGCAACCGTGGCTTTACTGCCATGATTGCACCCCCAGGAATGGGGAAGACAACGCTGTTGTTTCGTTTCCTTAACGACATTCGGGAGTCCGCCCGGACCGTATTTCTCTTCGATGTTGATGCCGAGTGCGAACCGCGGGAATTCGTCGGCTACATCTTGCGCGACATCGGCATTATTCCCGGACAGAGCAGCTCCGAGATGCATGAGCAATTGACCGGGGCTCTGGTCAAAGAGAATCGGGCGGGGCGGAAATTCGTGGTCGTGATCGATGAGGCGCAGAACTTGTCGGATGCCGTTCTGGAAAGAGTTCGCCTCCTCACCAACTTCGAAACGTCGACGGGCAAGCTGATGCAAATAGTCCTCTCAGGACAGCCACAGCTATCCGATAAGCTGATGAAGGCTTCTCTGGTACAACTTCGCCAACGCATCTCGACCATCTGCCGTCTTCAACCGCTTTCGACGGAAGAGACAGTTGGCTACATCGACTACCGGTTGAAACAAGCGGGTTATGGCGGTGAGCCGCTTTTTACAAAAGATGCGCTCGAGCTGATCGCGGAGGCCAGCCAAGGCATTCCTCGGACAATCAATAACCTGTGCTTTAACGCGCTGTCACTGTGCTGCGCGCTGAAGAGCAAACAGGTGAACGAGAGTATGGTGTCCGAAGCAATTGGCGATTTGCAACTGATTCCACAATCTGGAGAGTCTGTCGCAGGCGCCGGCGACGTTGCGGCTGAAGAGCCTAGTGAACCTAAACGACGCAAGCGGCCTAAACGACTGTTGAGGTTCTGGATTCCAGCAGCAGCGGCGCTGCTAGTCGTGTGCGTTCTGGGCATACTCGGGCTCACCAAGATCTGGCCGCCTCAGTTTCGCGAGACTGGGGACAACCGCTCCTTGAATCTGAGGGTTCCTCCAGCGTCAGTCCCTGCGCCAACCGCGACAGACACCGGAGAAACCAGGGCCACTGAAACCGCTCCAAACAGTGCACCATTTGCAATCACGGTCGAACCTGATCAAACACTTCAAGATATCTCCGTGCAATACCTGAGAGGCTGGGATCTTCAGCGCCTGCATCAAATTCGGGCGCTCAATCCGAGGCTGACCGATCCGAACCATATTGAGGTAGGACAAAAGATCTGGCTTCCGGGGCCGCCACCAGTCTCCGTTGCGACGAACGCGACCCCCCAGCCAGTGCGAGGAACTTCCAATGAGCCGTAACTTCGAATTGATGACACAACTTGAGCTTGAGGCCGTGGTAACGGACAGACCCGAGCCGGATGCGACCGATCGTGCTGCAGCGAGGGAGGTTGTCCCCATCCTTTCCAGCCATGCCGGCGATGCCAGCGGGGAGGAGATGTTGCGCCTCATCCAGCGCATATTCTTGTCGGCTAACGGAAGTGCCCCACGGCAGGTAGTTCTCTGCGGCGTAGACGACGAGAATGGCAGCAGTTCTGTCTGCGCCATGGCGGGACGGACTCTGGCCGCCAACAGTTCGCGGCCAGTTTGTCTGATAGACGCCAACGTGCGTTCGCCACGTCTGTCGGGCATCTTTGGAGTCGATGGGACGACCCCTTTCTCCGGCCTATCCGACTCTGTGAGCGACCAGTGCATGAAGATCGGCGGCAATCTTTGGTTGGCCGGACCAAACATTCTCGCTGATAATAGCCGAGTACTTCTACCCCCGGATGAGCTCAAAAAGCGCCTCGCACAACTGCGCGAGAAGTTTGAGTACATGCTGATCGATGCCCCCGGCACAAGCGTTTGTGGAGATGCTCAGTTACTGGGTCTGGTTGCCGATGCTGCGATTCTCGTCATCGAGGCTAATAGCACGCGCAGGTTGACTGCGCGCAAGGCGAAGGAATCTCTGGACGCGGCGGGCGTTCGCCTGCTGGGGACCGTGCTCCACAACCGCTCCTTCCCGATTCCCGAGAAGTTGTACCGCAGACTGTAGTCGAGTTCGGCATTCGCGCGGTCGTTTTCAAAGCTCCGCTACGCTTTGTTCCCTTAAAACAAATGAGCGCTTTGTCTCTCTTTGCATCCAGGTTCACGCCCTGTGTCTTTTTAGTCTTCCCTCAAGAAAAGGATCGGCGGCACCGACCGCGCCGCATTTCCATTAGGTCAATGCGAAAAACACTGGAAAACCTGACGAGCGTTGTGGGCGGTGAATTTGTCCTCCGTACGGCGACCTTTGTGGCGGCAGTTCTGATTGCTCGCCTATATGGAGCGGCCACCCTGGGGACGTATACAACTGCCCTCGCCTTCGCTACGCTCCTTGCCACAGTTGGAGATAATGGCCTGAACTTTTCCAGCATAGCGGAAGTCAGCCGTCGGCCGCACGAAACTGACTCGATCATAAGTTCGCTATATGTGGTTAAGACCCTGCTCCTCGCCATTGCAGCCGCAATCGCGCTTTTCGTGGCGTGGGCGTGGCACATCAAACCAACCGCATTCGTGGTTGGCGCCCTGGTCATGGGGAAAATCTTCCTCAACTCCTATGGCCAGGCGAACTTTAGCATGCTGAAGGCCCTTGACAGGATGCGGCCCATCGGGATGCTTCAGTTTTTCCACTCCTGTGCCCTCCTCGGCGGCATGGCAATGGTGTACCGGTTCCGTTGGGGCATTGGGATCCTTCTCGCGGTCTTCCTGGGCGGCCAGATTGCAGAAATTCTCGCCTCCAGCGCGGTTCTCTGGCGTCTTCGCGTGCGGCTCACCCACACTTCGTTCTTAGATTGCTTTCATCTCATCAAGCTTTCAACGCCGGTTGGGGCCTCCTCGCTCCTTGCGAACTTTATCCTGCGGCTCGATGTGCTGGTGGTCTCGCTTTTCTATTCCCCGCTTCTGGTGGGACATTTTGCCGCGGCCAACAACGGCGTCGTGGCAATGTACGCGGTCGCGGGCCTGTTTGGAAGCGTGCTGCTTCCCGAGATGGCGAAAATCGGTCCCAACCTGGCCGAATTCATGCGCAAGTGGCTGCGCATCGTGTGCGCAGTGTGCGTGCCTATGGTGATCGTAGTCGTGCTTTGTGCCACGCGACTGGTTGTCCTGGTGTATGGGCGGTCTTTTGCTGAAGCCGGTCCACTCGTCGCTGTCATGGCCATAGCAGTCCCGTTGATCGTACTCAATGCCATGTACTATAGCCGCGCCGTAGCCTTGCAAATGCGTGGAACTTACCTGTCCATCTTCTTTGGTACCGCGCTGCTCGCGGTAGCGCTTGACATTACATTCGCGCGATATCTGGGCTTGATGGGTGTAGCCGCCGCCATCGTCATCCGAGAGGCAACAATGCTTACGGCGTTCTTGGTTTCGGCTCGAGGTAACTTCGCGGTCCCGGCAGCGGGCGCTGCATCTTCCCTATCGCTCCAAGTCTTCGACTCATCGCCGAGGAGACCATGATGGCTGCGAGAACCAAGTCGCCGATCTACCTGTGGAGTGCCGCACGCCAGGGCGCCACTCCTCACCCTTGACTGCTTTCCGTTTCGTGGAAGACTCAATGCCGCATATCCGACGCTCACCTCTCTTGGAATACCTCATCTCGCCATACGGATTGGCGATGTTGTCGTCTCTGGTATTCGTGACGGCCTGGGTGTTTCCGCCGAAGATGTACGCGCAACTTATGGATGAGCCTGACCTTATATTTCTGAATGTCGAGGCAGCATTCTTCTATGCGATGTGTGTCGGAGCATTTCTACTAGGGGTCTATTTAGTTGATGTCTACATTCCCTCGGAACGGCTTGTCGATAAGCAACTAGAGCCGGGCATTTCCCCGACCGCATTCATACTAGCCCCAGTATTCGTGGCTCTCTTCTTAAACAGTCTCTCGCTGATCTCTGTTCTTAGACAGGGCGTTCTGCTCCCGTTGCTCCTTTCAGGGAAGGGCGCAGAGGCCAAGGATCTATGGGGCGAAGAGGGATCTCTCGTGTTGTCTGCAACATGTTTAGCCGGTGTTGTGTGGTGGGCTATCTGGCGCTCGCACCAACTGCAGGTCAAAGGCGTCTCGTGTAGGGTGACCCGGGCGATACTGTATGTAGCGATTCTCCTCGTCGTGCTTTCCGCCTCCTTGATTCTCAATCGAATTGTACAGTTTTCGGTCGTGATAGGCGCGGCGATTATCACGCTCGTGCGAAGGATTCTGACGGGCGCCGTCGCGCAGAAAGCGATCCTGAAGGCGGGTCTAATTCTATGTGCGCTTCTAATAGGATTCTTCGCCCTCTTCTCTGCACTGCGGGGAAATGATACCCCTGAGGCGATCGCCACCGATCTGGCACAGTATACGCTATCATCCTATAATCGTTTGCCGGCCCTATTATCAGGGACTCTGCGGTATCCATACGCAGGGAAGGGCGTGTATTTGTGCCGCTTTCTGGCATCCAACAACCTATTTAATCGCATCATTCCTGTTCGTGAGATGCTGGGGTGGCCTAGCTACCGGGATGTGTTTGACTCGGAGTTTTGGGCAGTGTGGCGGGCCAACCTTAACGGGAACATGATTTGGCCTAGCACATTTGGCTACATCTATTCGGACCTCGGCTGGCTCTCGCCTGGCTTTTTGTTCTTCTATGGACTTTTGTATGGCTGGGTATGGAGATCTGTGCGGTGTGGTCGAACGTTCGGAATCGTTTTGTATCCATGGTTTGCGTTTTGCATTCTATTCTGGCTCGGAGCAAATTATTTGCTAGATACAATGTGTGCCGTGTTAGTTATCGATGCAGTCGCATTGTCAGCATATGACTTCGCGCTCCTCAGAAAAACAACTAGTCCGAGGATACTTCATCAGTTCACCTGGGGAGCAGGAAGAGGAGAATATGTTCGATGATGAATTTGATTCCTCGAGCGCGGCCTACGTTGTGGTAGATCGCACGAGCGTGACGTCGATTCGAACGACTCAAATCAGAGATGCCGGTTCTATCGCCACCAATTCGCAGGAGGTGCCCGCGCAAGCAGCGGTTGAGCGACTTTGCGGGGGGAAGCGGCTCAAAGGGTTGGTCGCGGAGGGGAGCACGGAGCTGCCGCTTGTCACCGTGATCACGGCGGTCTACAACGGGCAGCCGTATGTGGCGGGATGCCTGGAAAGCGTATTACGGCAGGACTACCCGAACATCGAGCACATTGTGATGGATGGTGGGTCGAGCGACGGTACGGTCAATGTCCTTCGGCAATACGACGAGCGGATCGCACTGTGGAAGAGCGAGCCGGATCGGGGATTGTACGACGCGTGGAACAAAGCTCTGCTCGAGGCGCGCGGCGAGTGGATATGTTTTCTCGGAGCGGACGACGAATTTTTCCCCGGTGCAGTGAGCGCCTATATGGCTCTGGCGGCGAAGAATCCCGAGGCGGAGTATCTCAATTCGTTGGTGAGGCTGGTACACTCCTCCGGCTACGAGCGCACCTTCGGTCGGCCCTGGAAGTGGAAGGAATTCTCGAGATGGATGCGTTGGTCGCAGGCGGGGAGCATGCATAGACGCCGGTTGTTCGATCGCCTGGGAGCCTACGACCCCACGTTCGGCGCCGTGGCTGATTATGAGTTTCTGCTAAGGGCGGGGCACGGACTCAAAGCCGCGTATATGCCCATGGAGACGGTAATGATGCGATGGGGTGGCGTATCTGACGGACTCAGAGCTTGCTCGGATGCAACCCGCGCAAAAATAATCACTGGGGGAAGGAATCCGCTGCTGGCGATGATGGAGCTTCTGATTGCGAAGGCCCGGTACTACCTTCGCCCCCTTCGCAGGCGGTACTACCTTCGTCCCCTCCGCAGATTCGTTGAAAGGCTTGTGGCGATCTGAGAGCCTGCTCCCCACACGAGGGCAGGTTTTGCAGTCCGAATTTGTTAAGGCGACTAATCCCGTGAAGGGGCAATTTGAACGCTGCAAATGACAGCCAGTCTATGAAGGTTTTGTTCATCGAGCAGTTCAGTGATATGGGCGGAGGACAGCGAAATCTACTGGATCTGTTGCCGGCAGTATTCGCTCGCGGATGGAATGCAGTAGTGGCTGCACCGGGGACGGGGCCTTTGTTCGATGCGGCGCGCAAGGCGGGAGCGGAGACGGCAAAGATTGCGCTGGGACGGTATGCAGATGGCCAGAAGACAGCCGGCGACATGATTCGGTTCGTTTTCGATACGGCGCGTCTGCGGCACTGGATCGCGCGGCAGGACAGTGACTTGATCAGTGTGGGCGGTGCGCGAATGCTGCTCGGGGCGGCACTGGGCGCGCGACGGCGGCCAGTCATATTTCAGGCGCAGCACTTTTTTGAAGAAGCTCGGGTATTGCATGTGGCCGGGTGGGCGATCCGGCATTCAAAAGCGACCGTGGTGGCGAATTCTAAGCACGTCGCAAAACAGTATGAGCGATATGCCGAAGTGCACGTTGTATATAACGGCGTGAAGGAGATTCCGTTTACGCCCCGCGAGTTCGGGCGGCGATGGCGGATCGGTGTGATTGGGCGGATCGCGCCGATGAAGGGGCAGACGGACTTTCTGCGCGCAGCCGCAGCGATTGCGCCCAGGTTGCCTGGCGCCAGGTTCGTAATCTGCGGAGCGCCAATGTTTTGTCCCGCAAGCTATGTGCAAAAGGTGAACCGACTGGCGGCAGGGTTGCCGGTTGACTTTTTGGGTTGGCGCGAGGATGTGGGTGCGGTTTTTAAGGAGTTGGACCTGCTAATAGTACCCTCGACGAAAGCCGAGGCAACGACTCGCGTGATCCTCGAAGCGTTTTCAGCTGGCGTGCCAGTGGTTGCCTATGCAATTGCTGGAATTCCCGAGATAGTGCGCGACGGAGAAAACGGATTTCTCGTGCCGGAGTGCAAAGCGGGTGCGCTGGGTCGGAAGGTAATGGAGATTATCAAGACCGATTTAACGGCAGTCGTCAAGACGGCGCGAATGGATTGGGAGAAGAATTACTCAGTTCTGCGGTATCAGGAGGAGATGGCAAGGATTATGGGCGGATGCGTGCAGGCTGCGACCTATGCGACCGCAATGTGAGTTCGATCGCTGAGCGAACTCGATGTCACCCTCGCACACCAAGAGCGAACTATCGATTGCGAGGCGGTCTTTACGTAGCGAATGCTGACAACAGGTAATAACTGTGAATAACTTCGAGGTCAGGCGGGAATTGGCGAAGTTACGCGTCGCCATTGTTCATTACTGGTTCGTAAACCGCGGCGGCGGCGAGCGCGTCGTAGAGTGCTTAGCAGAAGTATTCCCGCAAGCAGATCTGTATGCGGTCATTGCCGATCGGTCTGTGATGGCTCCGATCCTGCGTGGCCGAAAACTGCACACTTCCTTTCTGCAGAATCTACCTTGGGCCAAACGGTTCAATCGCCACCTTTTGTTTCTTCATCCTCTAGCGCTGGAGCAGTTTGACCTGAGTGATTACGATCTCGTAATCAGTTCTGAATCTGCACCCACGAAAGGCGTGCTCACATCCTCAAAGACATGCCACATCTGCTACTGTCATTCCCCGATGCGTTATATCTGGGACATGTACCCGGAGTACCGGCGAGCCATGGCGCCGTTGGTTCGGTCAGTCTTTACTCTGGCGGCACATTACATGCGAATGTGGGATTACGCAAGCGCTGGACGCGTGGACTACTTCGTCGCGAATTCCTCTTTCACAGCCTCGCGACTCTGGAAGACCTACAGACGGGAAAGCACGATCATCCACCCTCCCGTCTGCATCCCGGATGTGGAGGCGCTAGACGGCGCAGGAGAGTACTATCTCGCGCTAGGGCGACTTGTAGATTACAAACGGGTGGATCTAGCTGTCGAGGCGTGCACAAAGATGGGCAGGCCTCTACGAGTGGTAGGCGATGGCCCGCAGTATCGAGGCCTAAAGCGAATTGCCGGCCCTACGGTGCAGTTTCTCGGGAGGCTGAGCGACCAAGAAGTGCATGAGCAGCTCAGTCACTGCCGCGCTCTGCTCTTTCCGGCAGAAGAAGATTTTGGCATTGTGCCCGTGGAAGCGCAAAGCTTCGGGCGGCCGGTCATTGCCTATGCTGCCGGGGGCGCACTAGAAACAGTCCGCGGAATTATGCAGCACGGATCACGGGTAGGCAACCCAACAGGGGTCTTCTTTCTTGAACAAACATCGTCTAGCCTCGCGAACGCAATTTCGTTCTTTGAATCGCAGGAGCAACAGTTCGCCCCCTCTAAGATCCGAAGCCACTCGCTTCAATTTGATGCAGCGCACTTCAATTCCAGAATGGCCGAGTTCGCTTTGTTTGCCATCAATGAGTTCAGAGAGACGCCGCACCTCGGCAGCAAGCACCCACTGGCCCTCGACGAGGAGACAGTTGGCTCTGGTGTCACTTCTGCCCAATAGCTACTCGATTTGATTGAATGCGTACGATTAACCGATAGCTTGTCCAGGTTCTCAAATATCGCCTTCCCATCGTTCTGTGCGCGGCGGTCGCAAAAATGTTCACGTCGTGATGGCACACCCTGCTTTTAATGTGGCGCTCTTGGCGAAGTCAGCGATGGAAGTAATCGAACCGATTTTTCAGCGACACGTCTGGCCGCAGAATGCTACCGAGACCGACGAATTTAGAGGCACCGTTTAGAGGAGTGTGAATGCAGACCGATTTACGATCAGATTCCGACGTTATTGAATGGCCCATGCAATTTCAAACTCTCAGCCGCAGCGGACTGCAGCGGGCCACGAAGCGCTCAATCGACCTCCTAGTGGCGTGCGTCTTCTTGGTACTCTTGTCGCCAATCATTATCGTCACGGCCATAGCGATTAAGCTGCAGGACGGCGGCCCCATTCTCCATCGCCGACGTGTGGTTGGAATAGGGGGAGAGGAGTTTGATGCGTTTAAATTCCGCTCCATGATTGTGGATGCTGACGAGTATCTTACTCGCCGCCCGGAAATTCGGAAGGCATTCGAACATAAGTTTAAGTTGGAGCGTGACCCGCGGGTCACTGCTTTAGGAAAATGGCTGCGACTGCTGAGCATCGACGAGCTGCCACAGCTTTTCAACGTGATTCGCGGCGAGATGAGCGTGGTGGGCCCGCGCATGATCACAGCCGAAGAATTGGAAAAATATGGCAGATTTGCCGGTTTGGTATTGAGCGTTCAACCAGGCGTGACGGGGTATTGGCAGGTTCAGGGGCGACAAAGGACCACCTACGAAGAACGGGTGAAGATGGACGCACACTACATCAGAAACTGGTCACTGGCTTTGGATTTGAAGATACTGCTCAAGACAATACCCGTTGTTCTATTCTGCCGTGGGGCTAGCTAGTGGCCGAGTAGGGGAATAGACACTGCCAAGCGCGAAGAATTGACTGAAAGCGCCTAAGTGCCCCTTACGATGACCTCGATGGCACGGAAACGATTGTCCAGCATGCAGCCTTTCCGACTAATAGATGAGATAGGATCGCATCTCGAGTGACGTTCTTTAGGTAAGCTTCGCTAGCTAAGTTCAACTACTCATGTTCGTCGACATCGAGTCTCCTTTAACCTCCCGATTGTGGAGTTGTGCTGTTGTCCCTAATTTCTGACAAAGGTTGCCTTTAATGGTCATTTCCAGCGCTCCAATGCGGATTAGCTTTGCGGGTGGTGGTACAGATTTCCCGGAATTCTATACCAAATATCCCGGTCGAGTTATCTCTACCGCGATCGACAAGTTCATTTTCATCGTCATCAACCATGCGCCTTATACCAATCATGTCGCTGCTCGGTATTCCCTTTGCGAGGATGTGTCGCATCCTTCAGAGCTGAAAAACACACGGATTCGAGAAGCGTTGCTAGATCTTGGGATCGAGGCGAATATTGAAATTGGATCGTTTGCGCCGATCCCAGCGAGAACCGGGCTCGGGTCGTCTTCTAGCTTTTCGGTTGCCCTGATGAAAGGACTGTACGCTTATATTGGCGAACGACTCGATAAGAGAGAGGTCGCGGAGGCGGCTTGCCGACTTGAGATCGACCTGGTCAAAGAGCCAATTGGCAAGCAAGACCAATACGCGGCAGCGTTCGGCGGATTCAACGTGCTGCAATTCAATGCTGATGGATCCGTCGACGTCGAACCGGTGTTGCTCGACTATAAGAAACGGATGGACTTGGAGAATCACCTGATCTTGTTCTTCCTTGGCACAATGCGCGACGCATCTTCTGTACTGGCTGAACAAAAGGCCAATACCGAAAGGAATTTCGAAATATTGAAGCGCATGTCAGACTCAGTTCCTGTGTTCAAGGAAGCGCTTCTCCGCGCGGATTTCGAGAGCGCGGGAAAGATGTTGCTCGAAGGTTGGATGATGAAAAAGCAGCTCGCTTCCGCGATCTCAAACCCAGCGATCGACACACTTTACGAAATAGCGATGAGCCGTGGTGCCTGGGGAGGAAAGGTTCTCGGTGCCGGAGGGGCAGGATGTTTGATGATGCTGTCGCCGGTTAGTAGGCGAGCAGCGGTGGTGGACGCACTTATGGGGGGAGCCAAGGCTGAGGGGTTCGAAAACGCCTGCGAGATTCCAGTCGGATTTGTTCAAGTTGGCGCTGAAATTGTTATTAATTCCAACGGAAGGTGAATTGTAATGGAAAGGTACATCCAGGAGTTTTCGCAAAAGGCAATCTCTCTGCTGCGCAATCTTCCAAGGGTCGAGATCGCCAAGGCGATGAACATTCTCCAAGCGGCATATGAACGCGACGCCCGGATTTACGTCGCCGGGAACGGTGGCTCTCTTTCGCTCGCCACTCACTGGGTTGCAGACTTCAACAAGACCGTATTTAGCCACCATCTTGATACACCCCAACGCAGGTTCCAGGCTATTCGAGTGCCTACTACTGAAGAGGAACTGACGGCGTGGGCCAATGACGTTGGATTCGATATGGTTTTTGCTGGTCCGTTAAGGAACTATTTACAGGATTCCGATGTTCTCATTGCCATTTCGAGTTCTGGAAAATCTGAGAACATTATCCGTGCAGTGGAGCTGGCCCGCTCACAGACGGTCCCGGTCATCGGGATATCAGGGTTCGACGGCGGACGCCTCAACCTACTCTCGGATGCAAAAATACTCATTCCAACGACGCCGGGTGAATACGAGCTTGTGGAGAGCGTTCATGCCATCGTTCTTCACATTTTCACAAAGTACTTCAGAGAATATTTCGACCACGTTTTCTTTAGCAGAAAGAGTCCAGAAGCGGCCTATGTCGCACCGGTTTCAAGTACGGTCGATCGTATCTTTGCGGCGCTGTGAGCTAGCGACCTATAGAAGCAACTGCAACATGGATCAAGGGGAGTAAGAATGAGTCGAGTGTTGGTAACCGGCGGCGCGGGTTACGTGGGGTCCGTGTGCTCCGAAGAGTTGCTTCGTCAAGGTTACGAAGTGTCTATTGTGGATAATCTTTCGACCGGCCATCGCCACGCGATACCGGAAGGAGCGGACTTTTATCATTTAGACATTGGCGACGCGGCGAGTATGCGTGAAGTGCTTGCTTCCAAGGAATATGACGCTGTATTCCATTTTGCAGCGAAAGCACTTATTCCGGAGTCGGTGACGAACCCTGCAGCATTTTATCAAGTGAATGTTGTTGCGGCAACCACAATGATCAATGCCGTTCGGGAGGCGGGAATAAAGCGCTTCATTTTCTCATCAACAGCCGCAGTATATGGAAATCCTGTAGAGTTGCCCATTCCAGAGGAACATCCTAAAGCACCTGTCAATTCGTACGGCGAAACGAAACTTGCCTTTGAGCGATTGCTGAAGTGGTATTCAACGGCATACGGGATCAGTGTTTGTGCATTTCGCTACTTCAATGCGGCTGGCGCAACCCTTGCTCATGGCGAGGAACATGTGCCCGAGACGCACATTCTTCCGTTGCTATTTGAAGCAGCGCTGCGCGAACGCGAGTTCTTTACTATCTACGGTTGCGATTATCCGACGCCGGACGGAACATGTGTGCGTGATTATGTTCATGTGCTCGACATTGCTCAGGCGCACATCCTAGCTTTCCAGTCCATGAACTCACCTAGGTTTTCGGCTTATAACATCGGATTGGGTAAAAGCTACTCCGTGCGGGAAGTCCACGCGCGCGCCGAGCGGATCATAGGTATCACGATTCCCATTCGTGAAGGCGCCGCGCGTGCTGGGGATCCTGCGGTACTCTGTGCGAGCCCCAGTCGCCTGATTTCGGAACTGGGTTGGAATCCGCTGAACTCCGATCTGGACCACATCATTGAAACGGCCTGGGCTTGGAAGACCCATGGTTGTTTGATGGCCGGCGAGATCACTTAAGCGAGGTTGAAGTGAAAGGCTTTCTTCTGGCGGCTGGCAACGGCACGCGATTGCGCCCGCTGACAAACGCGATTCCAAAGTGCCTTGTGCCGATCCGCGGTGTTCCTCTGCTTGGTATCTGGCTGACATGGTGCGTCAAATATGGTGTCAATCAGGTACTCATCAATACTCATTCGTACAGCGAGCGAGTTAGGGAGTTTGTGGCCGCATACCGAGGGCCAGTAGAAGTTACGATGACGGACGAACCCGAATTGCTGGGGAGTGCCGGAACTTTGTACGCCAACCGTGCTTTTGTCGCCGGGGAGCAGGAGTTCGCTGTTCTATACGCGGATGTTCTTACCAATTGCCGCTTTGACAGCATGCTAGACTTCCACCGGCTAAGGGAGGCAAAGACAACGGTCGGAACATACCGGGTACCTAACCCGACTCATTGCGGAATCTTTGTAGTGGATGAGAAAGGAAGGGTAACGGAATTCACGGAGAAGCCCATGGTTCCGAAATCGGATATAGCCTTCTCCGGAGTATTGATCGGGGGACCCGCTCTCCTCGACAGTGTTCCCCTCAGAACTCCGGCAGACATCGGTTTCGATGTGCTTCCGAACCTAGTGGGGGAAATGTTCGCATTTCCAATCGCTGATTACGTGCTCGATATCGGGACAATCGAAAAATACGAACAAGCTCAGCGAGAATGGCATGGGATAACCCAAACTGACTGAGTGACTTGAAGCAGAGACTTAATTTAAACATGTTCTTGTTGGCAGCCAACAGTATCAAACGGCATGCCGGTCTCCGATTGTGCAGGTCTTGAAGGTGAACGCGGGGCAACTAGCCGAAATCGGCAGCTTCGGTTTGTGGCACTCTTACACCGCATCACACCAGAATTGCTAGCGGAGGTTGCTTTGCGGCAGCAGGACGAGGTAGCGTACCGGCGGCTGAACTGACCTGAAAACGAGGAGATCAACAAGCAGACGATTAACCGCTGAAAGAAGCATTAAGTTTGCTGGGAATTCTAACTGTTGCCCGTCCCAGGGCCGGTAAGTCAACACGACGAGCCTGTGGGGAGATACCGCTGAGCTGTTGCTTTATGAACACTTCCAAACTCACAAGGCGACGGTTCCTGCGGCTTGGCGGACTCGGAACGGCAGGTATAGTAGTCATCGCAGCAAGCGCAGGCTTGGCGCAGGCCCAAGAGGTTGTTGTTGAGCGACTGGAAATCGAACTCACACGTCTCCCAAACGAGTTGGACGGGCTTACCATTGCCCACTTGAGCGATTTTCACTACACGTCAGTGCACGATGCAGCGGTGATTCGGGCAGCGGTACGCGCCACTAACGAATTAGATCCAGACATCGTCGTCTTAACCGGAGATTATGTCACCGTTCCGATCTATGGATCCAGCCTCTCCAGTTCACGATGGGCCACGCCATGCGCCCAGATATTGAGCGAACTGAACGCCCCCATGGGCATATTCGCCGTCCTGGGTAATCATGATCAGTGCAACCCTCAGTTCATAGCCAAATCGCTGGAGAACCATGGCATCACGCTCTTGAGGAATTATGCCCTTCACGTAGAGCGCGCCGGGGCCCGCCTCTGGATAGCTGGGGTGGACGATGTACTCGAGGGTAAGCCCCGCCTCGATGAGTCGTTGCGGACGATTGCCCGCGGTGAGGCAACCGTTCTGCTGGCTCATGAACCAGACTTTGCAGATGCTGTGAAGGAATATCCGGTCGACTTGCAGCTTTCCGGTCATTCTCATGGCGGACAGATTCGACTGCCGTTGGTTGGCGCTCCCTGCCTGCCCGCGCTCGGGCGTAAATATCCATGCGGGTTGAGGCACTTGGGACCGCTGAGCGTATACACAAATCGTGGTTTGGGGACGGTTGTGCTACCTGTTAGGTACAACTGCCCGCCGGAAGTGACCCTGTTGACTTTGCGATCCGGCGTGGCCTCAACTCCAGCCGGCTCCCGGGAGTAGGTCGACGCCGGACTGGCGCTGGGAGACGCCCAGCGCCAGTCAGAAGTCATCTCACTGTCGAGATGCCGAAGCTTAATTCTCGTCTTTAGCATCAATTCATCCAGAAGTTAGCCCGCGTTGGACAAGGAAGACCGCTTGGGTCCTACTCGTTCGGCGCGGGCATTTTTGTATTGGGCAGTTCGGGCGAAGAACTGCAAAAGCTACATCATGTGGATCCGTCAAAGGATGCACTCGCCAGAGCAAGACTGGACCACAAGGTGACACGCTAGTTTTCGCGTTGCTTGGCCACAGAACGACCGCGCAGCCAGTCCAGTTCCACCCAATCGCAGAGCATGTGGCCGGCAAGAATGTGCGTCTCTTGGATGCGCGGCGCCACACGAGTTCCAGAGAGTCGGCTTGCGCAGTTTCATCCGATCAGCGCTACTGCGCCCAAATCACCATTGCTATCATAAATAGTGTGCTCGACTCCACCAACCTTCCCAGCACAAAGAGCTTGTGCACCGTTTTCCTCGACCGCGACGGCGTGGTGAACAGGAAGTTGCCTGAAGGCAAGTACGTCGGCTCATGGAATGACTTTCATCTGTTGCCCGGCGTGCCCGGAGCCATCGCCCGACTGAACGGCGCAGGATTGCGTGTGATTGTGGTCTCGAACCAGCGCGGCATTGCCCTAGGGCTCTACACGACCGCCGAGGTCGAGGCCATCCACTCCGCGCTGCAAGACCTTTTGGCAAGCCAAGGTGCACACATTGACCGGTTCTATTTCTGCCCCCACGACAAGCGGAAATGCAATTGCCGCAAACCCCTGCCGGGCATGTTCGAGCAAGCTGTAGCTGACTTTCCCAGTATCTCCGTTGCCACGAGCGTAATGATCGGCGACTCGTTCTCCGACATCGAGTTCGGCCGCCGATTGGGAATGCAAACCATTTTCATTGAAAGCGACCCCGAGCGCCAGAAGCCCGGCCTCAAACAGGCCAGCGCCCTGGCCGACAAGCGATTCCCTTCTCTGGCCGCGGCCGTCGACGCTCTTCTCTGACCCCAATCCTGACGCCATCGCCCGCAGCACGGCGTAAGTCTTCATAATCCCCTCTTGCTGCGGCCTCACCTGCAGATTGCAACCCAAGGCGCAGCCGAATCAAATCCGCCTCCGTGAAAGGCTGGAAGCAGCCTTGGTCATCGATCGCAAGAGGCGGTCCTGCAGGGTGGGAAGCAACCAGTACGTTGCTGCGTTTGGCGGCTTCAACTACATGGAATTTGGCCGGGACGGATCGGTGCTCGTGAACTCGCAACGCGTGAAGGATTGGGTCGCCTCCGAGCCAGAGGCCTCGATGCTGTTGCATTTCACTGCAACTTCGCACACTTCGGCCGGAATCATCGAATAGCAGTCGCGCAATGTTCGCGACAAGAACGAGACGGCCCGAGGCGATGCGCTCCATATGGAAGAGATCTGAGTTTGACTTGTGACCTCTGACACGGCAGGAGCCGAGCTCTGTCGTTGAAGGTTGTATGTGATTGGAGCCGGCATCATTCCATGGAAAAGCAGCCTCGTACTCTCGGCCGTGCGTATCTGGTAGGCAAGCTTCGGGAGAGAGGATTGTCGCGCCGCCAAG